>Ga0209291_1000205_pt1 | contig 58346 bp, 50 predicted proteins | sample GOMGulsemesocosm_FD_184633 | JGI IMG/M metagenome (GOLD analysis project Ga0209291, IMG submission 184633) | Methane-oxidizing microbial communities from mesocosms in the Gulf of Mexico - GOM9B Gulf of Mexico (SPAdes) (version 2) | ecosystem: Environmental > Aquatic > Marine > Cold seeps...
CATGATGTTTATAACAAGTCCCGACGCTCGCTCGTTCATCATCATTCATTAGAGGATAATTAAGTGATTGGTTAAAAGCCCCTTTTTCGAATTCAATGGGTGCGCGTACATCCATTAGAGGAATTTTATTGCGGATAATAGCGCGAAAATCGCAACTATCGGCGCGTTCAATCACTGGAGTGCTTGTCGTCATTACAACAAACTTACTATAGGTGAAGTTGACGCGACTAACTTACCGATGGGTTGTAGATCAAGACCATTCTCATGACATAAGGCTTCAAAAGCTTCTTTTCCTTGTGGCTTAACGGCTACAAGTAATCCACCACTGGTTTGAGGATCGCACAAGAGTGTTTTCTGTTTCGAATTTAACGGGCCGACGTGTTCACCATAACTGTCAAAGTTTCGCTCACAGCCACCCGGTATACAGCCTAGGTCAATATACTCATTAACAGAGTCTAGAAATGGCACTTTTTCAAAATCGATAACAGCAGCAACACCGCTACCCTGACATATTTCCAATAAATGGCCTAAAAGTGCAAAGCCTGTGACATCTGTCATGGCCGTAACAGCATCGAGTGCGGCAAACTTTTGTCCAATATTATTTAAGGTTTTCATCACGTTTGCTGCGAGATGTGCATGTTCAGGTAACAATTTACCTTGCTTTTCAGCAGTGGTTAAAATACCAATACCTATCGGTTTAGTTAAATATAAAAGATCGTCAACGCCTGCAGTATTATTTCGTTTAATCTGTTTACTGTTAATTAAACCGGTAACCGCTAAACCAAAAATAGGCTCTGGTGCATCAATAGAATGTCCGCCTGCCAACGGAATACCTGCTTCGGCACAAATTTCTCTAGCACCATCGAGTACTTGTTGAGCAACTTCAGGTGCTAACAGGTTTACAGGCCAGCCCAAAATAGCGATCGCCATTAACGGTTTTCCGCCCATAGCATAAATATCGCTAATGGCATTACAAGCAGCAATTTTACCAAAATCAGTGGGATCATCGACAATAGGCATGAAAAAGTCTGTGGTTGATATCACCGCTTGCTCATTACCAATATCAAAAACAGCGGCATCATCTTTGGTGCTGTTCCCCACTAAGAGTGCGTTATGCTCAGGTAAAGCCAGTGACGATTTAAGCATCACATCAAGTACCGATGGCGATATTTTACAGCCACAGCCCGCGCCGTGTGAATATTGTGTCAAGCGAATTGGTGTCATATGCATTCAATTAAAGAGTAAACTACCCGTTAATTTACAGTAATATTTCGAATGTTACACTTTTCGATTACTATATAATTATTAAACTTGTGTTAAATAAGCAAAATAACATCCTTCTATTACTTCGTTGATTGTTCACCAATTGCCAGCTATTAACTACCCAATATTTTAAGTGGCAAGGACAACGCATCATTTCCTGTTTGACCAACAAGCCAAATGATGGAGCTTAGGCCAGCTACAGTAACGATATACCATAATGCAGATACGATTTGAGCATATAGATTCAGTGGCAGTAAATCGCTTAAATGGCGACGTTTATATTCAAAAAATATTTCAATACTGCCAATAGCGAGTAAAAAACCTAACAAAGCTAAACCAAAGTGATAACTGATGTAAACACCGAACACAGCTCCTAATACACAAACTACTAACCCAACTTTAGAATTAATAGAAAAAGCGATACTTTTAAGTACGTGCCCCCCGTCCAAAGGCAATATAGGTAATAAATTAAATAAATTTAGCAGTGCATTAAAAACAGCTAAACCAGCGAGTATTTCTATATCCGTTAGCCAGTAACCCACTAAACAGGTAATAGAAAGTATTAAACCGAAGAATGGCCCCATAATTGAAATAACAATGTCTTGCCAGCGGGTATTAATTTTGTCGTCGCTTAGCGCTAAACCACCAACAAATGGAATGAGGTAAATTCCTTTTGTCTTTAAACCAAAGTATTTCATCGCCTTGATATGGCCATATTCATGAAAGACTAAGCAAAGAATAAGTGCGATGGCAAATTCAATAGAAAATAACCAGCTATAAGCTGCTAAACTGCCCGCAGCAAACAACACCTTAATAACCTTAGCACTTTTCAATAGTTTCAAGCCAAGGCCTGCTATACCAATGAAACTAAATTTCATTGCTTGCTTTTCACCTTGTATCACTTGACGTTGTTCTATGTCTTTTTCATTAAGCGTATTGTCGTGTAAAATTTCGTCATTAACTAAAAGCTGAAATTGCAGCGCAAATGGTTGCCATTGTAGTGAACCATTCAGTTCGACGGTTAACTCGCCTTGTTCACTTTCCAAGGAAAATTTATGTGAAAACGATTCACTTTCGGCATTGGCATTAATTTGCGAGACACACTGATCGTCCCAAAATAGCTCTTGCCATCCTGCCATTGAACCTTCTAACCGTAGTGTTTTTCCTAAACACGGTATTTCTAATAATTGCACTTTATAAACTCAACAAATAAAACCTTGCCCGATTATCACTATATTTTCTTATGCGGCAAGGTTTATCGACAAAAAATTAACTAAAGGTGACTAATTTAATCTTTATAGTTTTTTGAGAGAGAATTCTGTAGCAAATTAAATTAATAGAAGGTTATGTTACCTCCCTGCCAAGATTTATTAGCGCGCGTAATATGAAACTCAGGATTTAACCGCCATGTTATCCCCACTGGAGGTGCCATATTAAAATACAGCTTACCTTTATGAATGGTAAATGTTTCAGGATCAGTTGGTACCGCTCCATTATGCGCAGCACCTAATGCACAGTATCCACCAAACTGGGGAACATACTTTTCTGGCGATGATTTAAATAATGTGAGGTTTTCAACCGAAGAAAAAAGCCATGTTACACCGTGCCATTTCAGCGCATAGTTTTCTGAACCATGCAGAGCTTTATTTTCAGTGAAATATGCCACAGTGTCATAACCTTCTATGGCAATACCATCAGACGAAAAAAACTGACCAGCAAAACAAGGTAAAGTAAAAAGATATAACGTGATTACAAAAGTTATTTTTTTCATGGTGTTTATCATTATTCAGTACCTCTATCTACATTCATTCTTAGGGTTGGATGCGCTGTTACTTTGCTTAAATTACCGGGTCGATGCGCTATAACCTCATCAAAAGGTTTATCTATTGAAATATTACTAATAGCATGTACGCCTGCAAGTTTATTACTAAAATAAGTTTCATAACGTTCTGGGAATAATCTTTCAGCGACTTTTTTATAACTAGTATAAATATGAAAACCAGGACCAAACTGATCACCTGCCACTCCCATTGCATCTAACATGGGAGCATAAGTGGAGTTATATTCTACGCCTTTTAATAAACCACTACTTTCTTCGATATATAAGCGTAAGTAATTATCGGGTGTGTGGGTTGCACCCGCAATAAATTGTAATTTTATTGTTGGATAACTTACTTCTTGGTTAGGTAACTTTCTTTCCCCCGTATAAGAAACAACAGCACCATGCTCTTTGGGCAACCAAGGCAACATCGCAATATTAAAATTAAAAAACGGCATCATGCCAGGCGGATTTGGCAAACTCCATTTTTGATAAAACGTTTGACCTTTTTTGAAAACCAATAAGGCATCTTCCATTGGATAATAGTGATAACCACGCTTTGTAGTGTACTGATATTGTTCATGGCTGATCCACCAAGGGTTCAGTGGCTCAGGAAAGTTCATAATATAGAGGCTATGGGTATAGCTTAACGTTTTCCCCTTTTGCCATGGTGATTTCATGCCATGTGCCAATAATAGTTTATCGACCAGCTGCTTTGTCTTTTTAGAATCAAACGTAGCTGCAGGTAAATTTGAACTTGGTTTTAACATCAAATTTTCAACTTTATCCATTGCATTCATTTTCATTACGGCTTGCATGTCATCATTCGCACAAACATTACTGAGAAAAAGTACCAAGCCAATATAAGTCACCATCAAAATACTGTAAGTAGGTATCAATATGTGTATGTTTTTCATTTTAACTTCCTCTAATTTCCTTTTAATTAACTCGCCTAAATATAATTGCCCCATTCGCCTAAAATAACGATGGATTAAGTATTCAATAGTTATGAAATATTCATGAAACACAATAATAACAATACATTATGCTATATATTGCGATTTTTTAAATATTGAGTTTAATTATAATTAAGGTATATTTACTTAGGTTTTATCATTCTGATTTAATGACTAATTACTTTTCCATAAGAAGATAGAGAGACATTTTTCTATGATTCAGCTTGATGAAGCTCGAACAAAACAATGGATATTTTGCCAATGGCGATTAGATGCACCTAGCCATTGCTTATATTTTGACGATAAGAAAATTGCTTTAACTATCAAAATGACTGATGTCTTACTGTTATTAATTATTCACAATAACCGCCCTGTTTCAAAAGCGTTTATTTATAAATCGGTTTGGCCAGACGTTGTTGTTAGTGAACAATTAATCGCAAGAGCAATTTCTGATTTACGTAAAGTTTTGCAAGATAATGCTAAAAGCCCCACTTTTATTGAAACAGTACCCAGAGTAGGTTATCGATGGTTACAAGAAACAAAAGAGCTGATCCCTGTCGACTTATCGGCTAAGTTTTCGGCACAAGTTACCTCAGATGGTCATAAAACGCATCCTGCTAATGAAGCTTTACCTTTAAAGCCAAGACAATCTCCCTCGACGTTTTCATCGCGCTTATTATCACGAATAATTACCAGCATAATATTATTAGCTGGAATAACCTTTTTATTCACAAGCAACCTTTTATATAACACTAAAACAAATATTCCCCCTACAAAAACAGCTCAAACCAAACTCTCTGCGCCTAAACCATTAACCAGTGCCCCCGGTATTGAAAACGCACCAAACACTTCGCCCGACGGACGATTATTAGCCTATACGTATAGCGCTCCCAATGCACTATCAAGTCAAATTTTATTGATGGATAAAACCAACAAAACTATTGTTGCAAGAATGCCATTAAAAGACCCTACAACAGAGCAATTCTCACCTAGGTTTTCACCCGATGGTCATTGGTTAGCCTTCACACAATATTCAAAGCAACGCAGCAGTTGTCAGGTCGTTGTGGTTGAGTTAAATAAACTCAACCAACAAAAGGAATTAGCTCCTTGTTCAAGCCGATTTTTAATGTCATTAGATTGGGGGATCAAGCAGCAATATATATATTACACCCAAGAAGTGACTAATAATCAGCGGGCTTTAGCGAAAGTGAATATTCAAGATAAAACCGTTATTTCAGTAAGTCACCCCTCGCAAGCAGGAACCACTGACTATAGTCCTAGAGTGTCTCTCGACGGTAAAAACTTAGTCTTTGTACGGGGCCGATTAAAACCAAACCACCACTCCGCTATATTTGTACAAGCGATAAATCAAGACAATGCAACCTCATCATTGAAACCACTGACAACATTTTCGCCCCAGAGAAATATTTATGGTTTAGCTTGGCAAAACAACCAGAGTATTTTTTACATTAACAATACTTCAGGAGCACAATCGTTAAGGCAGCTCAATTTACTTAACCAACAAGACTATTTAATTGAGCAAGGCTCCTTTCATCGTATTGATTACCACCAAGCATCTAAAACACTAAGTTACGCAGTGCATAAACAAGGCAGTAATTTAATTAAATTGACAGTAGATACATTACCAGTAAACGCTGAAACATTAATTAATTCAACACGTTCAGACAAAAAGCCTAAAATTTCTCCTGATGGTGAAAAAATAGCATTTATTTCTACCCGAAGTGGTAACGATCAACTTTGGCTAACCTCGCAAAGTGGAGAGAACCTGAAACAAATAACACAGCTTCCACCTTCAGCAATTAGAGAGCACTCTTGGTCACCGTCAGGAGATAAAATACTGCTCGATATTCAACAAAATCAAACGAGTTTATTTTATATTCTTGATATTAATACTCATGTGTTAACTCAGGTAAGTACCGACGCTACCATAATCAGTGATATGAGATGGAGTGCACAAACTGATTGGCTCATCGCAAGTTGTTTGCTTAATAAACAATGGCAGATTTGTCGTATTGCCAACGCAACAGCAAACATTCAATCAATCACATCGTCAGGAGGCATTTCACCATATTCCCCCGTTAATAGTGATTATGTCTATTTTACGCGTCAACAACAGGGTTTATGGCGTATACCTCTTTTAGGCGGAACAGCGACAATGGTATGGAAAGACTTTCCTGAACACGCATGGAAAAATGCCGTTTTGTATCAACAAGAACTGTATTATTTAACAAACGACCATGATGCTCAGTCGACCTTAGTGAAACGTGATCTTATTTCCAATCAAGAAACCGTATTGTATCAAGGTAAGTTTAAATGGGATGAAACCAGTATCGATATTTCGCCTTCAGGGAAGTTCCTATACATGTCAGTTTTAACACAAGCTACAGATGATATTTACCAAATGAGTTATATGTCGAATACCGATTAACGTCTTTAAGTTACGGCTATAACAACAGGTAATAGGCTTTCTTCCGGTATACATAATACAACCAGAGTCAGCACCATCTCAGGAAAAAACAAAGATAAAGTAAGTGCCTTGAATTTATCAATATACACTTTCACCTACGATGAATTAGCTATATACTTTTTACCCTAATAACTTAGGCTGCACTTATCTAGTGTGGTTATTGCTCTTGGCTTTTTTTGTGAAAATTGATAAAAATAAACTCAATACGCTTTTGCGTAGTGGTTTGAATCCAGAAATTAAAACCCGCAAACACCTTGCTGCCCAATTAGGTTTAGACCCAACGTCACTCACTCGTTGGTTTGCGACCCGCGATAGGTTAGGTAACCCTAGATACCCCGTAGTACCCGACAGACATGTCACGAAAATTTTGGCATTGTTTAATCTTTCTCCACAATGTCTGAGCTTAGATGAAGAAGAGTTTCGTCATCATTGTTTTGAGTTATCTTTGCAAGTTAAAAAAGGGCAAAATGATTTAAGGCAAAAAAATGTCGCCCTGCGTGAGCTCAGCATCGAAGAATATTCGGCGCCTAATAATAAAACATTTCCCCTTGTACTCTCTATTGTGTTGCTTGGTTTTGGTTTAGTTTGGTACTTTATTAGTGATAGTAATGATTTTATTGGGCAATCAAAACTTACCAAGGTCGAAAACAACGTCACTAAAACTAAGTGTTGGGCAGGATATTCATCGTCTTTAGGTGATTTTTCGCAAGAAGATGAAGCAGATCCCTGTCATTACAGCAAATTATTTCATCAAGCGATGAGTCAACTAAAAAAAGAAAACCAATCACATTTACAATCGCAATCCGCATCTTCATCCGCAGGAGAAGTTGTCGCTTCACACAATTACCTATTGTTCCTTTCTCAACAATTAGAACAACGTAGATTAGCAGATAAAATCAGCCTACATGTAGAGCTTGGGAAAAGTGAATTACGCCAATTAAATTATCTTAGTGCACAAAATCATTTTGAGTTAGCCCGCAATTTATTGTCTTCATCCGTGAACCCAGAACCTAAAATTTTGGCAGAAATATCAACATTTATTATTCAAATAAAAGCAGCATTGAAATAACGTGTAAAAATATAAAGTCTTCTTTCTCAACTTTCTTGCTATTAATATCGAGCATTTATTTAAATTCTCATTTATAACGCCATCATGATTTTTGTGTGGTTATGTACAATAAATCGACAAAAACACCTATAAATTGACACATAGTTGACGTTTATCGGCTATTTTTCCCCAAAAACTCTACCTTTTCACTGTTTTTACAAAACAGATTAAATCGATAATTGGCACACATTGGGCATTTTATGATTGACCATAAACCTCTACATTAGCTCCACATTGAATCGAGTTACCTGCTTTATCACTTAACTTAGTTAGCCGTTTAGTTACTGGCAGAGTTAAACGAGATTCATTAAATATTGAGATAAATGGAGAGAAAATAATGACGATGAGCAATGTCTATGAACAAACAAATTTAAACGAAAATACAAATATTGCCCGTAAAATGCTAAACGCTAGTGCTACTGCTTGGTTTTTAACGGCTGTTTTTGGTCAATGGTTTTTTGCCTATTACATCATGGTATTTTACGGTGGCACTGCATTACAAGGTGATTGGGCTAAATGGTCCAGTCGAATGATACATGGCATTATTGAAGGCGATATGATTGGTAATATTGCCGTTTTAGTGCACATCTTATTAGCATTTTTCATCTCTTTTTGTGGTCCTCTCCAGTTCATTCCTCAAATTCGAAACAACTACCCTACCTTTCATCGCATCAATGGCCGATTCTATATAATCACGTCATTAGTGATCAGTGTTGCGGCCATTTATATGATTTGGAGCCGAGAGGCAATAATTGGTGGTGTTATGGGACAAATAGGTACCTCTTTAGACGGAGTTCTCGTTATCATTTGCGCCATTATGACCGTGCGTTTTGCTATGGCGCGTAAAATTGCTATTCATCGACGTTGGGCGCTTCGATTATTTATCCTTGTCAGTGGTGTATGGTTCTTTCGTGTTATTAGAGGTTTTTGGATATTCGTTAATGATGGCACTTCCCCTGGCACAAATGGCAATCTTACCGGGCCTTTCGACCTAGTATTAAATTTTGCGGGTTATTTGGTGCCATTGCTAATACTTGAATGTTTTTTTCGAATGCGTGATAACGGAAAGTCTACCGGACAGTTTGCGATGGCTGGCATTCTATTATTCCTGACTGGGGCTATGGCAATAGGTATATACTCTGCCGCCCATATATTTTGGCTTCCTAACCTTTAAGAACAAGGCCATGTGCAAACGAGTGGTTTGGTTAATTAAGAACCTAGCCACACATTATTAACCTTAGCGTTATTTATTAGTAAGACTCTTATGCAAATACCTCAAAAGCAGTCAACACGTCGGCCGCTATTTAAAAAGCTATTCATTGTTAGCGCCGTTATTATTTTACTGATTATTGCTTGGAATCGTATCAATGATATGAGCCATGAAACACAAGTGCCTTGCGATGAAGTGATAATATCTCAGGTCGTAAAAGGTGATTTAGTTCGTGAAGTGCGCTCATCTGGCACGTTAGTGCCAATAGCATCGAACTTTTTATCTGCGACATCAAGCGGACAAGTTAAAGAGATACGACTTGAAGCCAGTGATACCGTTGAAGTTGGCAGTATTATTATGGTGCTTAAAAATCCGGAATTAACGCAAGCTGTTGATGAAGCGAGGTTAGAAGTAGAAGTATTGCAATCAGCTCATCATTCATTGCAACAACGTTGGCGGCAAACAGTACTAAAACAACGTATTGTCGTGGCAGACTTTAGCGCACGTTATGAAATGACCAAGTTGCGCCGAGCAGCTAATCAGCGATTATTAAAAACGGGCGCTGTATCAAACATTGATTACAATGAGTCTATTTTACTTGAGCAACAGCTTGGCTTTCAGCACAAGTTAGAGATTGAATTATTAGACAGCCTTCCAAAAATGAAACAAGCAGAATTAGTGGCGGCACAAGCAAAAATAAATCAGGCAACACGTCAATTGTTGCTACAAGAAAAACTTGCCGACGATCTTTATGTAAAAGCGACTACCAAAGGCATACTGCAAGAAGTCACCTTACAGGTCGGTGAACCATTTAGAGTGGGTACTGTACTGGCTCGTATTGCTGAGCAAGATAATTTAAAAGCGGAATTAAGAGTACAAGAAAGCCAAGTAAAAGACGTTAAAAAAGGTCAATCCGTTGTATTATCTGCTGGTGGAAAACTGGCCTCGGGAATTGTCAAACGTATCAACCCGGCGGTAAAAGAGGGTGTTGTTATTGTTGATGTTTATTTTACCGGTGATGTTTTAATAGGTGCCAGACCAGATTTACGCATCGACGGCGTAATTGCGTTAGAACAACTAAAGAATGTATTAAAGCTAAAGCGCCCTGTGTATAGTCAAGAGTACTCATCTAGCAGTCTATTTGTACTCAATGAATCCCAAACGGTCGCACAGAGACATCAGATTAAATATGGTCGTACGTCCGTTGACGTAATTGAGGTATTTGCACCTTTAAAGGAAGGCGATTACGTGATCGTTTCATCAACTAATAAGTACGATAAGCTTAATAAATTTACCTTGCGTTAAATATAAATTTAAGAAAAAAATAACATGGTAGGAAATATCAGATGAATAACTATGAGGACAAGAGATAAATGCAAACTTTCATTGAAGACATTCAATTTGCTTGTCGAAATTTTTTAAAAACACCCGCTATCTGTGCACTTATTGTGATCACTTTAGCTTTAGGTATAGGTGCGAATGCCGCCATTTATAGCATGGTGCACAACGTATTATTAGCCCCCTTGCCTTTTGCAGATGGCGAGCAGTTAATTAAACTGAAAACTAATAACCCTAAAATAAACCGCTTTGATGTACCCATTTCTGTGCCCACTGCATTGGATTATATAACTAAAAATGAGAGCCTAGATCATTTAGTTGAATATCATCAAATGTCTTTTTCATTATTCGGATATGGTGATGCCGCCAACGTAGAGGGAGGCGTGGTAAGCTGGAACTTTTTTGAAATGTTAGGCATACGCCCGATCTTAGGCCGTACATTTTTACCCGGTGAAGATGAACCAGGAGCCAAACCATTAATGGTTTTATCTCATCATTACTGGCGTGAAAAATTTGGTAGCGATCCCGATGTTATAGGGACGGTTCTGCAAATGAATGACGCAGCAATTCAAGTGATTGGTGTTTTACCACCTTTGCCGGCGTATCCTTTTGAAAATGATATCTGGATGGGGTCTTCTTCGTGCGGTGGCCGAGGCAGCGATATGTTTATCGGTCAACGTTCGATGCCCATATCGACTATGTATGGAAAATTAAAATCAGGGGTTAGTTTACAAAGTGCGAGTCTTGAGTTTAATACAATTTCCAATCAATTAGCAGCGTCATACCCTGACGATTACCCGCAAAGTCAGGGATTAAGCAATACCTTAACGCCGATGCGCATCGATATGACTGGCGATGCCGGCCCGACTTTTTATTTACTGATGGGGATAACGGCACTGGTATTACTTATTGCTTGTGCCAATGTCGCTAACTTAAACCTAGCGCGAACAGCAAGTCGTAAACAAGAGTTCGCCATAAGAGAAGCTTTAGGGGCAAACCCTAGACGTATTGCTAGGCAGGTATTAACAGAAAGTATTATTTTATCCATGTTAGGCGGGTTATTGGGACTCGGGCTGGCGTTTATGAGTGTTGATTTACTCTCTGATTTTGCCGCGCTTTATACTCCTCTTGCCAGCGAAGTAAAAATTAATGCTAGTGTACTCACTTTTTGTCTTTTGGTTTCACTGCTTACCGGCATTCTCAGCGGCGCAACTGCAGCCTTTCAAAAACGTAACATTAACGAAGCATTAAAAGAAGGCAGCGGCAATATTACCGCCAGCGGTAGCAGTATTAAGCTCCGACAAACCTTGTTGGTTACTCAATTTAGTTTAGCCTTTATTATTTTAACCAGTGCTTCTTTGGTCAGTTTAAGTTTGTATCGTTTAAGCCATCAATCAACTGGGTTTGAAACCGCTAATGTGATCACGGTAAATCTATCTTCTAGTCCTGAGACCCGTGTTGAATTTGTACGCGAGGTAGTACGTAAACTAGAAGCTATTCCTGGCATAACCCGCGCAGGTTTTGCTACGGAAATTCCATTTGTTAAAATTAGAGATAAACGACGGTTTTTCCAAATTGAAGGACAGCCCCCCGTTGATCGAGATGAACGACCCGATGCATTACGCAATGAAGTATCTGCCAATTTTCATCAAATATTGAGCATTCCTCTATTACAGGGACGTTACTTTAATGAGTCTGATGATGAACACAGTCCTCGTGTTATTTTAATCAATCAGAAATTTGCAGAACATTACTTTAACAATGATGACCCAATAGGGAAACGCCTCTCATTTGATGATGGAAAAACATGGAAAACAATACGTGGTGTTGTCGGTGATATTCGTGAAGTGGGTGTTAATATCGCGCCAGTTCCCACATTTTATACCCATTGGATTATTGGGTGGCACTATGATCTGCAATTACTTCTCAACACTAACATGCCAATATCATCGATTAGCCCTCTAATAGCTGACATTGTTCATGAAGTGAACCCTTTACAGCCGATAGAAAATATCACCAGTTTTGAAGTTATCAAAGACAAGTCAATGGCTTCTTCAACATTGGTCGGTTTATTGGTCTCTATGTTTGCCTTATTGGCCTTCTTAATTACCCTCAGCGGCGTAATGGGCGTAGTGGCTTATAACGTTAGTCAACGTAGAAAAGAAATAGGTATACGCGTTGCATTGGGCGCTAATCCCAAGCGTATTCGTGCCTTATTTGCGATTCAAGGGTTATCTTTATGTGCAGGAGGAGTAGGACTTGGGGCCTTTATCATGGCATTTATTTCGCCCTTACTAGGCACCGTTCTTTATCAAACCGATCCGCTTAATTTAACCATGTACTTAGTAACGGCAGGCGTTGTAATGCTTGTTGCGGCAGTCGCAATATTACTGCCCATCAGACAAGCGACAGCCATTGAGCCAAACCAAGCTTTACGCGAGCAATAACATCAAGTTGATTAACCATAAGCTTGAACAAAACGTTATTCCCTTGATGAAAAGATGTAAAAGGAAACAGAAAATGAACAATAAACCACTTATACAATTAGCGTCATTAACCAAAAACTTCACCACAGAAGCTGGTGTTATCAGTGCTATTAAGAACGTTAATTTGACGATTAACGCCGGTGACTATTTAAGTATTGCAGGCCCTTCTGGTTGTGGAAAATCAACCTTAATGTCTATTCTAGGTTTACTTGATACTTCAAGCGAAGGTCAATATTTACTGAACGGCCATAAAGTACACGAGTTGGATGTTTATCAGCGAGCAGAAATACGCAACAAAGAAATAGGCTTCGTTTTTCAAGCGTTTAATTTGATTGGTGATTTAACCGTATTAGAAAATGTTGCCCTGCCGCTAACTTATCGTAAGATGAAAAAACAAGACAGAATTGAAATAGCCATGAACTCTCTCGCTAAGGTGAATATGGCCGACAGAGCAAAGTTTTACCCTGCACAACTTTCTGGTGGTCAACAGCAGCGAGTTGCGGTCGCTCGAAGTTTAGTGGTTGACCCTTCAATTTTGTTAGCAGATGAACCTACGGGTAATCTTGACTCAAAAAATGCCAATGCCATTATGGACCTATTTGATGAGCTAAATGAGGAAGGGAGAACTATTTGTATGGTTACCCACGATTCTAGATTCGCTAAACGTAGTAATAGTATCGTTCATTTAGACGATGGAATTCTTTGTTAAGTCTTAACCTTGTTCATATTCGTTGATATTGTGCTGGTAGGAACTTTCTTTCAACCAGCACGAAAACACCTTATAAAACCTAACATTCATCTTTGCGATATTTTGAGGGTGTCATACCTGTCCACACCGTAAAAGCCCGTCGAAAATTGGCGCTATCGCTGAAGCCGATTAATGTAGCAACAGCTTCAATCGATAAGTTTGTCGTATTTAAATAATGGCTTGCTCGCTGGCATTTTACCTCATTAACCAAACTTTGGAATGTGGTGTTATTGGTTTTTAGTCGTCGGCTTAATGTTCGAGGGCTAATGCCTATTTGCTGTGCAACGCTTTCTACTTTGGGATAACAGCCCGGTATCGCAGCAATTAGCGTTCTAACTTGAGCCGCAATAAGCTTTGGTCCTTGAATATCAATCAGCAATTGGTCAAGTTGCTTAGTTAATATTTTTAACATCACGGGGTTAGCGTGCGGACTAATACGGTTTAAATAATCCGCTGGAATAAGTATTTTCGATTGCTGCACAGAGAAAACACAATTTTTGTTCAAATATTGCGAGTAAAAATCATGGTAGCTTGGCTTTTTATAGTCAAATTCAAACCTGAGATGTTCTCCTAGATCAGGTAAAAGAATCAACATGCCATTTTTAATCGTCGAAACTAAAAGCTCAGACCTTATAATGCTGCCTCTTGATTCAACAGCGCTCTGTCGATAAATATGCAAACTTAAAGAACCATCAACATCATGACAGCTCAATTGTGAGCCGCAACTCAATACTTGATAATATTTAACTAACAATTTAATCGCCTGCTGCAAGTTTTTACAACTCAGCATTGCTTGGCCTAATACGCCATAAGTAGCAAAACCTAACTGTTTAGCAAAACAGAACCAAAAATCATGTTTTTGTACGGCGGTATCTACATCGAGTAATAATTCAGTATATTTACTCGCCGTCATTATTGCGCTCGGCGTATTAATGGATGAAAAAGTTAAGTTGTATTTGGCTAAAAGGGGCTCAATATCAACATTGTATTCTTGGCTATACGAAGCAAGAATCGCGACATGGCTGCAGGGAATATAAAAACCATAAACATTTTTTTGCATATTACACCTGCAGATAAATAAAGAAACTCGATTATAGGGTGATATTATCGATTTACAACAAGCATATTTGGCATGATTAGTCTCAAATTGAAATTTAATAGGATTGGCGAGTTATGACGCTAATTTGGCTAAATGTTATATTGCTCAGCCATAGGTTTCAGATAAAATAACCACTCTTCTAAGTAGAGTAGTAAATATATGAATGCAGATTTTTTATCAAATTATCTAATGCCAATAGCCCTAGGAACAATGATGATAGGCATGGGGCTTTCCTTAAAAGTAAGTGACTTTACGCACTTATTAAAAAGTCCTAAAACAATTTTTATTGGCATATTATGCCAGATGATTGGCCTGCCACTTTTGGGGCTATTCATCGCTTCGTCTTTTCCCATGTCTAACACCTATTCAGCTGGCATTATGGTTCTTGTGTCGTGTGCTGGTGCCGTTGTTTCTGGTTTGCTCACTCAAATGGTAAAAGGAGACACTGCACTTAGCATTTCAATGACCGCCATTAGTATGCTAATTGGTATGATAACAATACCGATATTAATCAACTTTTCTATCAGCCATTTTTTACAAAATAAACTGTATGTAGAATTAGACTTGTTATCAACGAGCATACGTTTACTTTCAATAACGATAATACCGGTAATTATCGGTATGTTGTTTAGGCATATACAGGCCAAGCTTTCTTTGCAGTTACTGCCTAATGTCACACGAGTATCTAACTTACTCTTGGTAACTATTATCTTAACGACCATGATTAACTATCGGCATGAAATTATGCATGCTAGCGCTGTATTAATCATACCGCTTTTTATGCTGAATATTCTAGCAATGAGTATGGGTTATGCCGCAGCCTACTTTGCAAAATTCGATAATAAAGTGGCAAAAACCTTAGTAATAGAAGTGGGTCTTCAAAACAGTGCTACGGGTATCTTTATAGCGTCGGTATTACTCAATAATAGTTTACTCGCACTCCCTGCCATTATTTATACCGGTATCGCTTTTATTAACTTTGCGATATTCATGCTTATTTTAAGGACTCATTATGGTTTTGCCCAAAGAACCTAAAATTGTTATTTATGGTGCAGGAGCTATTGGCATTACTTTAGCTACTTGGATGATAAGCTGTGGCTTAAACGTTTCGCTATATGCCCGTCCCCAAAAGGCATTGCTGCTAAAACAGAGAAACATACGAATTTTGAAGGCAAACGAAGAAATTGTTGTCCCAACAGCGTTAAAAATCATTGACCACTTAGACTCAAATGAGACGATTGATTTACTGATAATTACCGTTAAAAACTTCAATTTAGAAGAGTCGTGCCATGCGCTATCGAAGATAATTTCCTCAAATACATTAATACTCGGATTACAAAATGGTGTAATTAATCAAACAATATTACCAAAGTATTTTGCCAATATTGTATATGGAATTGTTAACTACAATGCATGGACAACTGACTCCATAGATAATGCCAACACATTTAACTGGTGCGTTAATATTAATGGCCCCATAATATTCGGCACACCGGATAATCAGTTAATTAATCAGTCTAGGGAAGTAGCCGCACTATTTTCTCGTTTTATCGAATGCAAAATAACAACGCATTTTCAAGATGATGCGCATGCAAAACTTGTCGCTAATTTAGGCAACGCAGTTACTACTATTATTGGCAACTCTCACCATTTAAAGTCGGCATTGATACCCCTGCAAAAAGTATTAACTCAACTCACCTATGAAGGAGTAAAAACACTTCAAGCGGCGGGCTTTAAAGAAAGCTTATCAAGCCTATTACCGTCTTGGACGCTTATAATGTTCAGTAAGTACATTCCCCTTATTTTTACTCGGCGTATATTTCGTCAGAAACTGGCACTTATTGGTAGTACAAGTATGGCAACAGACATATTAAACAAAGGCTCTGGCATATCAGAATTAAAATCAATTAATGGCTATTTGTTGCGTTTGGCAGAGCAACATAATATCGATGTCCCTTATAGTAAAAGGCTGTATAAGCTTTGTGAAATATCCTTCGCTGACAGCCCCTTTAAACCTATTACATCAGAGCAACTTAAAGTGGCTCTGATGTTTGAAGATGATGAAATGATATCTTGATTGACGTTTTAGATATCACCTTATAGAGTTAACAGCAGTTAAGCCCCAACCACACTGCATTCGAAATAATAATGATGCAACCGAGTATTATTTACAAAACTAACAAATCAGGTAAGCCCGAGTAAAAACCCGAATATTTGCAGGATTACCAGTACAGAATGTTAATAGACATTACCAATGGTATTACCTCAACAAGAAGAACTAGCGAAATCAAAACTTAAGCGCTACACCTTCAAGCTAAATAAATATTTATACATAGGATTGAGACTCACTCATAAGTTGTCGTGACTAAAAGAAATAAATGATCAACACATGTGAACTAAGTTAGCATAAACTCTATTAACGTCTCCTTAAGTTTAATGACGATTAAAACCCCAATTTTTTCCAACACTCCGGTGATATATAATTTGGGAGAGAAATTGAAAAGTGTTGTTTTAAGATGTTTCGGTATTGTTCCTCATCCGTAATAATGAATTCATTTCGTTTACCATTAATGGTTTCAATATATCGATTGTTAGATAAGGTTTTTCGTCCAGATTTTGTTGGAATAGAACAAATTGACTCCTGAGTGAAATGAGATTCAGCTGATGTTTGCATGTATTCACACATATGTTGAAATGCCTCTATTTTATGGCATTCAAGAGTGAAGATGTATTGAACCTGCCATATCATATCTTCTTTTTTTTGCTGCAACGTGTACTCGGCTCCATTTCGTACTACTTTATAAAAAGCATTTAGCTGTTTTACAGGTATGCCAGTAAGAAAAAGAGGTTCCCTGAAAGAATTGCCAAACCCAACATCTGTTATTAATAGCTTTCCTTCACACTTTACCAAAATTAATAGATGGTCAAATTTGGGGCCATACTTATTGCGGAAAAAAACACTTGCGGATAACAATTTAACACTGAAACCACACGCAGAAAGAAGTGCTGCAAAAGTGTTATTTAATTCGTAGCAAAAACCGCCACGTTTTTGATAAATTATTTTATTAAGTTGAGACCTAAGCGATAGAGTGATCTTATTACCAAGTGATACATCTAGGTTTTCAAATGGAATACTTTCTATATGAGCACTGTGTAGTAACCTTAATGTCGATATATCAGCAGTTATTTCGCCACCCAAGTTTATTCTTCTAAGGTAATCCTTTATTTCCTTTTTATTCAATTGCATGAAGCTGTCTCTATTTTGGGTTAAGCCGAGTTTTAAGTAAAACGCGGTGTCTTCATAAATATGTTTTACGGGTTATGTAACTTGATTAAGGTTCATTGCACTCCTTTCAGAGATCTAAACTTAACATCTATTGTATTCCTAAGTAGATTTGTAGTTCGACGGCAACTATAAAACCTCAGGTTAGGTTAAGGTAAAGTTTTATTTTCATTAATGTGAATAAAAGAATTGAGGTTGTAGAAATGACCCACTGAATAAACTTGAATGAAGGTAAAGGCAAAGGGAAGTGATAAAAATAATTTTTTAAACGTATACTCGTATCTAAACAGTCAATTACAAAGTTGTTTTTACAGTCGAAAAATGTTCTCCATTGTGGAAGATGTTAGTCTTAGACAGTTATAAATAACCTGTAACCATTTGGAAAAAACTCACCACTAAGCCTTTATATTCAAATAGTTGAAGAAAAGATGAATAATAAAACATTAAAAAGCTGACTGGAATTTTATTCTCTACTCAGTAAATATTGATAATACACAAATCGGTGATATATTTAATTGTAGTGTATTTGAGCGCCTTACAATAAATTGGCCCTATAAAATATTGTCAAAACTGTAGGTTTAATATTAAAGCCCAAAAGGACTTAGCTTTTTAGGAGTAATTTTCAATGGTTCGAGAGGATGTATCGAAATCCCTGTCAATGCTTACGCCTGGCTCTCCTATTATCGTAGAAGTATCAATCCCTCCCAGTAAGAAAATAAAATTTAAAAGTATCTTTGTCGGATTTTTACCAAACAAATTTATGCTTATTCAATTACCTGATTTGAATCGAAATGCTGAGCTTGTTGGAAATGTGAAACGAGGTGTAGCGTGCACCGTCAGAAGTATAGTTGAGCAACATGAAGGCTCTATTGTTGCCTTCGTTACCAGTATTGAAAGTACCATTAATATTCCTGCGAAAATGATTGTATTGAATATCCCGCAAAAAGTCGTAGTTCAAGCGTTGAGAAAAGAAACTAGAATTAATACGCAATTAAATTTTGAAGCAATAGTTAATAACACATCATTTAAAGGTGTAATGGTGAACCTTTCATTAGAAGGGTGTTTATTGAGTACCCAAAAAGAAGAGAAAGTTGTCATCAACAAAAACGATAATATTACCTTCTCTATTACAGATACGGCACTAAATGACGTAACTTCAATCAAAGGTATCGTTTGCAACTGTAAATCATCTTTAAATATCGATTATGCCGGTATTAAATTTGATGATAAATCTGAAGAAATGATTAAAAATTTATTGATGAAAATTTTATTTTCAAATTAATCAAAGTGGTTCTCTAAATTATCACTAATATTTATTTCAATAGAAAAGACTCTGCCCACTTCGCCAAAGCAGTCCCTCATCAGGTTGAATTTGGTTCATAAATACCGGCCGTTATCTGCCAATAGTGAATACTATTTATAGGCAACTATTTAAACATTAATGAATTGTTATGCTGCCACTAAGTGCTATCAATCTTTGAACAGATTGTTTTTGCTAGGGTTTTCTTTATGCTCTTATTCGTACGTTAAAGTGCTGATAAAAACATCAGAATCTACGCTATCAGTTCGGCAAATCAACAACATGTTCTGATCTGGTGAAATAGCTAATGTATTGCCTATTGCTGATGGTAGATGTTCGCTCACAAATGTATCTTCAGCTAAATTAACGTTATAGCGCCAAATCCCTCTTTTACCTTCTAATTTAGGATAATAAATGATTCCATCATAAGCAGTCCAATGTTCGTGTAAATGTAGAGATAAATCGGGTAAAACACTACCTAATTTCTTTCCAGAAAGAGACATCATCTGTAGACCATTTTTATTCTTCGTCGAGTAAATTAATACGTTGTCACTTAATAACTTCATCTGATTTACACCGTCGACAGTCATCTGCTCAATGGTTTTGTTACCTGCTATTTTAATAATTTGCGAGTTTTGATTTTCTTCTTTGGTCATCGCAAAAATATCGTCATTAGACCCGTATAAGCATGAATAATACTCTTTTTCAAATGTACCAACCGATTCATAATGTTGATTTTTGATATTATATTGGTAACAGCCATACTCAGAGGCATTCTTATAACTAACAAGTAACTTGTCACCAGCAGGTGACCAACTAGGTAATATAAGATTTTCGCCATCAACACTAAACAGTTTACGTTGCTTATTTGTTGCTAGCGAATAAAGCCAAATAGCCCCTTTGCCTTGTCGATTGCTTGTAAAGGCAATTTTGCTGCCGTCTGGGGAAAAACTAGGCATGTTATTGTATTTTATCGAACGGGTCAGCGGTAATAATTGGTCTTTTTTGTCAGATAAATTAACCGACCAAATATTTGCTTTATAGCGAACATCCAGAAAAGTTAACGTTGAATTATCCTGACTTAGTGATGGGAATTGTGCGTCTCTCGCTCCTAGCAAAGTCTCTTTTTTAGTATCAGAGTTAATGAGCCATAAGTTTCGGTCGCCACGTTTATCACTGTCAAATAATAGATGTTTATTGTCCTTTAACCAGGTGAAACTGGAGATATAATTTCTTTGGTTAGTGAGTTGAAAAACTTTACTCGGATTGTTCAAGTCAACCGAAACGAGATTTCGGATTGATTGACTCCCTCGTGTAAAAGCTACTTTCTTATTGTTTGGTGAAAATCGTGGACGAGTATCGAAATAACCGTCGTTATGCGGAAAGGTTAACTGTGTTCTTTTCTGTTCTACTCTGTCAAATAACCATACTGCGGCAACTTTACTAATGGGACCTTTCGCCACAAAAGCTAAAAATTGACTGTCGGAAGACCAGCTAAAAATACCTGAACGGTTTGGCAATAAACATTCACCTATGTTGAGGCGGCTTTTATTGACCAAGTCATAATGCCAAATAGTGCAAGGTGCTGTTTTTGACATAGCAGCAACGGTTAATGATTTGCTATCAGCACTAAAGGAAGGTGACATCATATTATCACCGTCATCTGCAATGGTATGTAACAGTTGACCCTCATTGTCTACAACTTTAACAACAAGGCGTTTATTACTTTGAGAGGTAAATGCGGTCATTTTACCGTCAGGTGATATTTCAGGCGTGTATTCCAATAAACCATCTGTGGTGAGGCGTTCAGCGCTAATTAGCCCCTTTTGTAAAACACCATCAGACAAGGGAATGGACGAGCCATTAAAAAAAAGTAATGAGACAATAACAATGATTACAGGTATCGCGGTGAATAGTGGTATTTTGTATTTTTTAATCGGGTCGTTTAACGGATAAATAAAACGATAACCTTTTTTAGGGATTGTTTCGATAAACTTAGGGTTTTGTCTATTATCTCCTAAAGCTGCTCTAAGTTCTGCAATACATCGTGATAAAGCATCCTCATTTACAATCTTATTTTTCCAAAGAATTTCTGTGAGTTGTTCTCTCGTTAAGAGTTCATCAACGTTTGCAATAAACAGCGCGAGTAATAGACTTAAGCGTGGTTGTAACTTCACTGAGTTATCGACATTTTTTAACCTGCCGTCGGAGGGATCAAATTGCCAACCACCTAATTTACAGGGTTGTTTAATAGCGGGCTGAATTGATTGTTGCATGGTTATAGAAATCACCTAAAAAACGATTATTTCCCAGTATAACGATAAAAGGATAAATTGTGGAGGAAATTAGGAACTTATCCGAAGGCTTTTATATCAATGGTTTATGTATGTTTAGCGACACATTTAATGCACATAACGTTGAGAAAACTAAATATGAAAAATCTAGCCATAGTCGCGGTACTAAGTTTAATTGCCCTGCCAAATTTGTCCTATGCACAGGACTTAGGAGATGAAAATTGTGATTCATTATTACTTGTTAGTAGTTGGACGCGTAATAACGTAAAAATATATGATGGCTGTAGCGGTGAGTTTCTAAAAGACCTAGATAGCCAAGGATTAATTGACGGTCCGTTAGGCATTCTTGAAGCGCCAGATGGCGACGTTTTAGTTATTAGTGAAACCAATGGTCGAATGTTAAAGTTTGATCGCGAAACATTGTCTACCGGTTCTATCTTACTTGGTCCTGGCGGTGGCAAAGATTATATACCGAATCCCATTTCAGCAGTGATAGACGAGCAAGGCATGATGTATGCTACGAGTTTCACTCAAAATAATGTTGTTAAAATCGATACACAAACCTGGCAAATTACCGATACTATTTTACCTGCAGGTAACTCACTACTCGACGGCATTGATGTCGGCATTGTAATTGAGAATGGCTCACTATATCTACCTGGTTGGAAAAGTGACAACATCGTAAAAGTTGATTTAGCAACGAAGGAAGCTACGGAAGTGGTAATACCCAAAGCAGGCGGTTTAAGCCGACCACGGAGTATTCTATTTAATCAAAATGATATGTTAGTTTCCTCTGAAAATAGCAATGCTGTACTGGTATTTGACAAAGATAATGGCACCTATAAATCAAAGTTGGCAACCGTGTCGGGACCATCAGGCATGATAAACGATGGAGAAGGTTATTATCTGGTCACCGCAAGTAATTCAGTTTATCGAAACGCCATCGATGGTAGTAGCAGTGAACAAGTAATACAGACTGGCGCAGGCTCTTTGGCTGGCGCTACTTTTGTATATCGCTTGGCCAAAATAGGCATGGACAGTGATAATGATGGTTTGACTAATGAGGACGAAGTCATTTATGGCACAGATACAGATAATGCAGATACTGATAGCGACACGTTAAGTGATGGTGATGAAGTGCATACTTATCTTACTAATCCATTAGATGCTGATACAGATACTGACGGTATGTCTGATGGTTATGAAATTAACCAACAACTGGACCCGTTAGTAAATGATGGTTCAGACGATAAAGATGATGATGGCTTAACGAATATTAATGAGATGTTAGCTGGAACAGATCCCAATAATGCAGATACCGATGGTGACGGCATCTTTGATGGGACTGATAGTAATCCATTACTCGCTAATTCAGCGCCAGAGATTTCAGGCTTTCCGGCGTCAGAAATAATGGAAGATCAAGCTTACAGTTTTGTGCCTACAGTGAGTTACTCAGGAAATGTTGATTCAATCGTTTTTAGCATTAGTAATCAACCCTCATGGACTGATTTCGACGATAACACAGGGGCATTAATCGGCATCCCAGAAAATGATGATGTTGGTGAGTACAGCGATATCGTTATTCAAGCCAGTAATAACGCCTATGACGATAAACTTCAAGCATTTTCTATTGTTGTGAATAATGTAAATGACGCCCCTATTTTAAGTTCAAATATACCGGCACAAAGCCTTGTCGTTGATGCGGCATTTAATTTCGACACCAGTAGTTATTTTACTGACGTTGACCAGAACGATACCTTAATATTTTCAGTTGAAAGTCTGCCTAGTGGTTTAGAAATTTCTACGCAGGGAGTTATTACTGGTTCAACAGCAACTTCGGGGAGTTATAGTATTGGCATTAGTGTAACCGATACAGAAAACCTCATGGCACAGGGAAACTTCAATTTAACTGTGAGTGAAAAAAGTGAACCCATTTCTACGAGTACATCGTCAGGCGGTGCAATTTACGGGTTATTGGTATTATTATTTTTGGGATTAAGGCGCTCGAAATAGTTAATACCAATTCAAATAATTTATTTTCACTCAATTATCTTTAAAATGCTTCGAAACTTAGGTTATACGCTCCAAACATAACCTAAGCACTTACATCTGGCAGCCATACCAAAGTCAATAACGCAATATGTAGAAACTTTAGGCATAAATAACGAATTTCATACAAAGTGGTCTTAGTAATATCCTATGTAGTTTCAATAAATCTCTTCTAGGAAAAATATATCATGATGATATTCCCTCTTTTTAACTTGAATTCCCTTGATAAGATAAAGGTTTAACTAGCTCCACACTTATGCATGTACAAGTTCTTTACCTATGTCTGCTAACAATTTATACGAATGTAATCTGACGCTTTGACTAAAGATACCGGCATTAACGATCAATTCATCGGTTTGGGTTCTATTAATAAAGTCTTGAAGTTTCTCTTTCACGGTTGGCGAGTCTCCTACAAAAGCACAAGTCAACATGCTTTCAACCTGTGCTTTTTCCATTGGGTTCCAACAGTCTTCAATGTTATCAATGGGGGCTAATAATTTTCCACGCCGGTTTCTTATCATGCCTAAAAAGCGCTGCTGCATGCTGGTGAATAAATATTCAGCCTCTTCATTGGTATCTGCAACAATCACAGAAACACATGCCATAGCGTAAGGTTTTTTTAATTGGCTCGACGGTTTAAATAGCTGGCGGTATTGTTCAAAGGCTTGATCTAGTGCTGCTGGAGCAAAATGTGAAGCAAAAGCATAAGGCAAGCCAAGTTCAGCCGCCAATTGAGCGCCAAACAAGCTAGAGCCTAACATCCAAAGCGGGACATTTAAGTTCGCTCCTGGCACAGCTTGAACAGCCTGCCCTGTTGTTACGGGGCCAAAATATCTTTGCAGCTCTTGTACATCTTGTGGAAATTGATCGGAAGCTCTTGGATCACTACGCAAGGCTCGCCATGTTAATTGATCGGTGCCGGGCGCTCGGCCTAAACCGAGATCAATTCTATTCGGATATAAAGACTCTAACGTACCAAACTGCTCTGCAATGATTAAAGGCGAATGGTTCGGCAGCATAATGCCACCAGCTCCTATGCGAATATTTTTAGTGCCTGCAGCTAAATAACCGATAACAACTGACGTTGCTGCACTGGCTATACCAACCATATTATGATGTTCTGCTACCCAATACCGTAAGTAGCCTAAACCATCAGCATGTTGGGCTAATTCTAAAGATTCGGTTAATGCATCGGCAGGTGTTTTATCAATTTTTACTGGGACTAGATCAAGAACAGATAAAGGGAACATATAATTATGAATTAAATAATTTGATAGATAGCTGGAGGTTAATGGCTCTTGTGTTTTGGTGCAAGCTATAATCAAAGGGATCAAATTATGAGCCATATATTACAGAGAATTTTTAAACCTTTTATGCAATGAGTATAGCAGTATAATTATCCACCCTACTCTTAGTTACGGCTTGTCTATCACTAGTGATTTTAACGACGTTAATACTTATTCCCTTGTTAAAAGACAAAAACTTATCGAGTGCTTTTTTTAACGCTACGATAAATTCATCAGTCTTTTCTGTTTCTAAATGAAGATTCAGAATACTCAAGACACCTGATTTCCTATCCATTTTTACATCCATTCGGCCTGAAAATTTAACACCCCATAAAAGCGGAAGACTGAAGTAACCAATTTTTCTTTTATCCGCAGGTACATAACATTCAATTTGATAATCGTAGTTAAAAAGCTCTTTGGTTCTTTTACGTTGTATAAGCAGATTGTCAAAAGGTGAAAGTATTTTTACTTTGCTTCGAGTTAACTTTTTATCTAATAAATTAATCACCGTAGGTAAAGCAAAATAACATTGATTATCGACGGTAACAGTGATCAACAAACCATCTTCAAGCATTTGCATACAATGCTTTTGTACGGGGGCTTTAAGCCCTTTTAGCAAATAGGTTATTTGCTGCGGTGTGCCAATTGCATTTGCGGTCAAATAGTTAATGATCAAATGCTGATAATACGCTTCATCACTGGGTATACTGATATCTAAAGTAGAGGGGAGTACTCGTTCAGTAAGATCATAGACTTTTTGAAACCCTTGCCTATTAGCCACCATCAGGTCGCCTTCCATAAATAGCTGTTCGAGCGCTTTTTTGGCGGGTTTCCAATCCCACCACCCGTTATTTTTCTCTCTACTATCTTTGAAGTCTTTTGCTTGTAACGGACCTTCTGCCTTAATTCGCTCTAAAACGAGCGCCATAGCTTTTTTATCTTTACTGAACCAATGTGTTTCCCCTTTCGCAATAGCGTTTTTTCTTGGCAGGCTATAACGGTAATCATTCATTGGCAAATATGAAGCGGCATGAGACCAGTATTCAAAAATCATTTTATCTTCTAAAAGCTGCTCTATATGTATTGGTAGATAATTTTCTGCACGGTTCCATATACAATGATGATGAGCACGCTCTACTACTGAGATAGAATCGATTTGAACATAATTAATAGACGTTATGGCTTTATAGGTAGCTTGCTTCCCATGGCCTAACTTATGCTCTGCATGGATACCTTGGCTTAATAAAATAGCTTTTTGTGCTTCTTTTAAACTCAGTATGTATTTCATGTAATAACTTGGTTCCATAAATTTTAGTTAATGGTCGGTTAGCGTGAAACGCATAGCAAATAAACCACAAGCTACTCTACCCTAAATAACAGTCAATTTACCTTTTAAAATAAATGGACTGTTATTTAGGGTCACTGTAAAAATCAAACTCGCTGAAATACATCCCAAATAAACCATCATTATTTTTATATCTTTACTATCGTCACTATGACTGAGCAATTTTTCTAAATTAATGCCTATATTGCTTGTTAGCAAAACAGCTTTATTTCGGATAACTCAGCTTGTTGACCATTAGCTAAAGTACTAATCAAATATTTAGCATCAGAATGTTTTTTCAACTGACGAGTTTCCCAAAGAAGGTACAAAAAAGCCATACTTTACAATTAAGGTTGTTCCATGAGCCATAATACCAAACCCCCACCCTATTAGAACCCACATAGCCCAGAGGTATTGAGGAGATGTCATTAGATTAACCGCAAAGATAAGGAGAAGAGAAACAACATACGCAAAAAGGTGTCCGTAAAATTCTCTTTTATACTTTACATGTTCAAGCGCTTTTTTCTCTTCTGTTGATATTGTGTTGTTCGAATTCATCTTTTACTCCGATATTTATGTCTCTCATTAAGTTATTCAAATAATTTAATCTCCTCGCAGGTAGAATTACCATCGAAAAAATAATTAATTTAATGAGTGTTCTTCCAATTGATACGTATGTTTTTACAATAAGTACCCCGATGAGCAATAAAGGTGACAATAAAGTTTCAATTACTTTTCAAGATCGATAAAAAATAACAACGCTGTTGTTTTGCCAAAAGATAGTGCTCTCTAATGGCTATGAATTGAGTGCTATTAACTTAGTTAGGTAAACATTGGAGGCGTTCGTAAAGAAAAAATACGCGAGAGAGTTATTTAATATGACAAAGTTACCTCAAAAGATAAGTTCATTTCTGATTCTCACTCACATGATGTTTATCTATTCACAGATAAACCTAGATTGTTAACTGAAATTTGGAAGTGACTGAAGAAATCGCTTTAAACCGAATAGTTAATTAAATTAAGAAACTGATAATTTTACCGATGAGATATAGGAAAATTATACTTTCCAGAATGAACAGAGATATCCATAACATTGGGGAGTTCTTTTTAGGTTCATCATAAATTTTTGGCATTACATCAGTCCTTGAATTTGCTTACTGTACAAATTATAGACAAGCTGACAATTAATTCTATTTTTTATTAAAAATAGATAACGAAAAGGAAATAACGCATAAACTGAATAGAATAACTTAATAGTTTGCAACCAATTAGGAGTAAGTCAGCTTTTGACAATATAGCTCTAATTTTATCTTAGAGGACAAAACGGCCATTATTTTGATCGTATACTCCTTCTAAATTCTCCAAAGCATACTCTTTATAGATAATTGCTAAAGGCTATAAACAAACGTTATTAACACTATGAAGCTAATTTTCAGATGTTAAAGCGGTCGACTAAGTAATATATACTTCATCAACAATGACATTATTGCAGGTGTATTAACCCGGTATCTTCTCTTTCAAAACCATGACATATATAACCACATACTGGGCGTTTTTTCTTGGCGATTTGATGGAAATGCTCATAACCAACTGAAAATGCAAATGGATTCGCGTTGTAGTCTGCGTAAGACTGGTCGCTGCCAAGCGAAGCTTCTCTTGCGCCAGCAGCGAAAGAGCTTAAAAAGTCATCTCTGTTATTGATTAGAATGATTATGTCACCTGCTCCTTCAACAAGTTCTAACGCGCCTAATTCAATGTACTTATCTACAACGGAGGCATTGAAAGCCCCACTGTATTGTTCAGTTTCAATATCATAAGAAACTGGAGAAACATCTGTTGCTTCCATTAAAGAGACAAATAACTCTCTTACTTTTTTTGAGATCATAAACTAGTCCTTTACATAGTGCTTGGTCGTGCTTGTATTCACAAAAAAGGAATAAAAAGTAAGCTCTGCTTCACTTAACATTCCTGTCTATATTTGTTTAAAATAAAATTTTAGAAGCTTATGCATTTAATGAGCATTTGTCCCTCTTTATTTATTGTATCGGTGCTAATTAATAGTATCGGAACTGATCACTAGTAACATCGCTACTAATACTGTAGCATCATTACATTAATTAGTAAGGAGGAATTATGTCGATACCTATGCCAGGAGAGCAAGTTAGAGGCTCCAAAACAGGAAAACCGATTATGGCGCTACTAGACTTACTCGGTCGTACATGGGCGCTGGGCATTATTTGGCAGTTGAATCAAGGAAGTGCCACATTTAGAGAGTTACAACAACGTTGTGAGCAAATTTCGCCGAGCTTGTTAAACACGCGATTAAAAGAATTAAAAGCTCTGCAGCTGGTTGAATCGACGCCAAAGGGTTATCTATTAACGGTAACAGGTCAAGAGTTGTTTTCAATAGTTTCTCCACTGGGAGATTGGTCGCTACTGTGGGCTAACCAAATTAAAAAGGATAATGTATGAGTTTGACATACGCGAATATGCCGCTCGACCGGTGCAGTAATCAACGTAAAAATAAACGCTGGTTAGCGTCAGAATTTAATCATCAAGACACACTATTTTGCATCATTAATGATGGCATGAGCCTTTTTTCTCATGATGATAACTTTACGCCAATGTATTTGAGTAAATCACAGCTTGATAGTGTATCTATCGACAATTGCATTTATCTTGGGAAAGGGGCTGAATCTGTAGAGTCGACACGTGTGAGGTCATTATTTACGGTAAATTTTGAAAAGTTAAGATTCTCGACTCAAGAAGCATTAATTAGCCTAGGACAGTGGAAAAACCTTCGTGAAGCAACTCCGAATTTAACAGTCTTAGATGCATCCATTCAAGCATTAGCTAAGGCGTTGGACTATTGGCATACAACTCATCAGTATTGCGGAAAATGCGGTAATTTAAGCAAGTCTGTTGAAGCCGGCCACGCTAGACGCTGTATAGACTGCCGTAACATGTCGTTTCCACGAACAGATCCTGCAGTAATAATGCTAGTAGAACATATGTTCCCTGATGGTATTGCTCGCTGCTTATTAGGTCGACAAGCCAGTTGGAAACCAGGGATGTATTCAACATTAGCGGGGTTTGTCGACCCGGGTGAAACATTAGAAGAAGCAGTAATAAGGGAGGTTTCAGAAGAAACAGCCGTAGTTGTTGAGCACCCTCAATATATAACGTCTCAGCCTTGGCCATTTCCAGCCTCAGTTATGTTAGGTTTTACTGCCGTTGCTACGTCAACCACCATTGATATTAGTAAAGACGACATAGATGATTGCCAATGGTTTTCTCGAGCACAATTAGCCAATTTTTATGGCGGTTCTAATCTTCCTAATAAGTCCGGTACCGTCACAGAAAGTAAAACCAATAGTCATACTAATAGTACAGATACAATTAATACAGAAAATGGAGCTAAGACTAATGATAAAAAACATGAATATAGGATAGGCAGTGGTGACTCTATCTCATCTTATTTAATAACCGCATGGAAAAATAGAGAGATAGGTCAATATTAATATATCTTCAGATGAAACGAATGAGTTCGTTCCTGAATTTGAATAAATAGTTAAAAATACGGGCAGAGTCACTTTAGATTTAATCTGGCTAGCCTTTAAGGACTAAACTTTGCTCGTCATTTTTAGCTATAAACATTCCCTTCTTGACGAAAATCACTCGCTGCCATATTTTCGACATATTTAGTCAGTACTTTGCCCTTATACCGACGCTGCTAACACTCAATGCTTTGCTTAAATAACCTATACCCCCTTAAGACAAGAGCAAGCGATGTTTACTTCCAAAAAAAAGCTACAACTTATAGATTATCAAGACTCATATTATTACCGCCAACAGCGTAATAAGCGCCGCAATAGATGGTTGAAGTTATCACTGCTGTTATTAGTTATTATTGTGCTTGCCTTTGTTTTTGTACCTTTTGCACAAAGTAGCCCTTTGTATTTAGAGAAACAAATAAAGAATGATAATACCCTTATTCAGGGGCCTCAATTGCTGTTTGATCACCCAAATCCAGCCATGCGAGCAACCTTACCTATCGATATTGAAGCTAATATTGAAATTAATGGCTTAGTGGCTTACGCAGAAATAAAGCAAACATTCATTAACCCTCATGGTATTGCGTTAGAAGGTAAGTATCAGTTTCCTTTACCTGAAAATTCGGCGGTAAAACAATTAATAATAAAAGTGGCGGATAAAGAAATAGTCGGCGAAATAATGGAGAAGAAGGCCGCGAAAGCACTGTACCAAAAAGTTAAAAGGCAAGGTAAAAAAGCCAGTTTACTCGAGCAACATCGGCCAAATTTATTTACCAACACTATCGCGAATATTCCTGCCCAGTCAATCGTCGTTGTTACGTTAAAATTTATCATGCCAGTCGCTTTTGATGAGGGAAAATTTACTTTAATACTGCCGCTTGCGATAACTAAAAGGTACCAACCAAATTCATATAGCCGATCATCAAATAACTCAGCTACTCATGCAACTGATGATCGTCAAGGAGCCTCACACTCATTCAAACATCCATTTAAGCAATTACCTGAGCCATTTAACCTAGCATCCAAAGGATCGTCGTACGCACAGAGCCGGTCAGTTGCTCGAAGTCAGTCATCTATAAACATTGCATTAAACTCAGGAATTCCCATTACGGATATTTTCAGTGACTCCCATAATATAAAATCACGAGCATTAAATAGCACTCAAAACGATTACTTAATTACGTTAAATAAAACACATGTCGCGTCTAATAAAAGCTTTAAATTGAGTTGGCAGCTATTAGCGAGTAGTCGACCTCAGGTCAGTAGTTTTACCCAATCAGTTGCAGAGGAATATTATACATTATTGACTTTTTTTCCACCAAAAACAGAAGCAACAAAAGTTATAAGTAGAGATATCATTTTCATTATTGATACTTCAGGTTCAATGCAAGGCAGCTCAATGGATCAAGCTAAATCGAGCCTGAAACTTGCCGTACTACAACTAAACGATAAAGATAGTTTCAATATTATTGCTTTCGACGATGAAGCAAAATTATTGTTCCCTATCACTCAAATGGCCTCCGCTGGAAATATCAAACAATCGTTGGAATTTATCGATGATTTAAGTGCTGATGGTGGTACAGAAATGTACCGCCCACTCAGTAACGCTTTAATGATGAAGAAAAACGAATTGCAGTCAGTCAAAGCTATTCGTCAAATAGTTTTTATTACAGACGGCGCTGTAGCCAATGAATTTGAGCTTATGCAGCTACTTAATACCGCTCAAGGAAGTTTTCGCTTGTACACAGTAGGAATTGGTGCTGCGCCCAATGGTTACTTTATGAAAAAAGCGGCGCAATTTGGTCGCGGTAGTTATGTATTTATTCAAAGCCAAAATGAAGTTCAGCAAAAAATGAGTCACTTCATGACCCAAATAAGCCAACCAGCTATCAGTAATATTAAATTAACCTTAGATAGCCAAGTTCATCAGCAAGTTGACGTTTATCCTAAGAAAATCCCTGATTTATATTTCGGAGAACCTCTGCAAATCACACTTAAATCGCAACTGCCTATTACCAGTGTTCAATTATCAGGAGAGTCGGTATCTGCGCCTTGGTACCAGCAGTTAATTATTAATGATAGCCCGTCATCAAAAGGAATTTCGTCACTTTGGGCAAGAAGGAAAATAGAAAGTTTACTCGATAGTCTTGTTATTGGAGCAAATAAAGACACGGTGAAATCCCAGGTTATTGCCACATCGATCAATCATCAAATAATATCCCCCTATACCAGCTTTATTGCCGTAGAAAAACAACCTAAGGTCTCGTCTTTATTCGCTAAAGATAATTTATCCGGAGTTCACAAGTCCCAAGGTAACGCTATTCAAGCCCATGAAAGTTTAATGGTCGCTATGCCCCAAACAGCATTAGGTTGGAAATTACAGTTGTTCATTGGCATAGCGTTATTGTTATTGGTAAAAATAACGAGTCGTTATGAAAAGCATCATTAAAAAATCACTGCTTATTACTGGCAGCCTACTTTGTCTTCATGCTAGCTGGCTACCTGTTAAAGCTTTGCTTTCACAGCAATTAATCAGTTACAGCTGGCATCAGACAATTGAGCTACAACAGAAAATAAAACCTTGGCCATGGGCAGATACCTACCCCATTGCTGAACTTTCATTTCAGCGTTTAAACAAAAGTATTGTTGTGCTAAATGGCGGCGACCCGACTACCTTAGCCTTTTCAGCGGGTGCTATTGCCCCTTTTAATCAAGCGAGTAGCACTCAACCCTTTGTTGTTGCTGGACATAGAGATAGCCATTTTTCATTTTTAGACGAGGTATTTATGAAGGATATAATTTCATTAGCTGACAAACATGGTCGAAGCCAACTTTACCAAGTTGAAGCCATTGATATTGTTGATGCTTCAACGGGAGAGCTCCCAATTTTGGCAGATGACTCATCGCTTGTATTAATTACTTGCTACCCATTTACCAACATAAGGAATGCAGGAAATTTTAGCGACAATGATAATAATGAAAGGTATGTGATAACAGCAAAGCTGCTTTGATTGCATAAATATACTTCAGCGCTAACCAGTACAAACGATAATATAATCTGAATTGATACAAGTTGTTTATTTAAGATGGAGCTATTGACTTAATCTGTTCTGAAGAAACCAATCCTGCCATATTAACTTAAGCAATTGATATTTATCACGTAGACTGCCACAACAAGGTTCATATGATAATATAAAGAAACACCTGCAATGCGATTTTGTTTAGCGTAAGAGCCTGCTGTCGCTTAAAAACATTTACTTTAGATAATACAATTACAAGGAAGTCTAAAATTGAATAAAACGATTAAGAAAGTACCCTCAATCCTATTTGTTATTATGGCGTGTTTATATTTGCCACTTTTTGAAAGCTGGTTTGGTGGAACCCTCTGGGGGTTAAACTGGAAGTCCCCAATGTTTATGGATCAACTGGGTGATCAGTTAAGACTACTTAAGCTCATTATGGTGATTTTAGCTATTGCATTAATCATTATTAAAAGTGAAAAAATTAAAGCTACAATCAGCAGTAAAATGATTAGAAATGTATTTATTATTTCAGGGTATATACTTGCCGTAGTTCAACTGCCTTTTCTTTTATTAGGGGTAATGTTTGCAGGAGCCTCATCATCAGAGCTTAATTATTTACACAAAGAACAGACATTTAATAACCGCTCAATTTACGTGAATACCGTAAATCCAGGGGCTACGGGAAAGGCTTATCACTACTTCTATTTAAAATGTCAGTTACCATTAAATCGTTATGAATTGAAACAGATCAAAAAGATGGACTGGATGCGAGAATATAGCTTTGAAGTGAAAGATAATGACTTAATAGTAACGGATAAAAGTACAGAAGGTACAAGCCATAATTTCAATGTAACCAACTTTAGTTGCAACACTTAAACTGAAAGTTTTACTCTCATTTGTTATAAACAACTATATAAGGCCAAATATAAAAGTATGTGTAGTTACTTTGATTAACAAGGTTCTACTCGCAGATTTACTTTAGATAAAAGGCTTAATATTTTACTAAGCCTTTTATCTAAGAATTCAAAGCTTTTCATTATTCTGGGTCAGTATAACCTGACCAGATATCTGCGTTTATTGTCGGTTTCTTTTTACGTTTTTTCTTGCCTGTACCTTCAGGCTTTGCCATTGGTTTTGCTACCGCAGTAATTGAATCTTTACTTACTTCAGCTGCTTCAAAGCCCTTTACTTGTTCGCGCTCGAGGCGAATTTTGTTCTTCTTTTCGATAACGGTGAAATGATGATAATCTTCATGATCGATAAGCGATATTGCTAAACCTACTTCGCCTGCACGTCCACTTCGGCCAATACGGTGCATATAGTCTGAAGGGCTTCTTGGCAGGTTAAAATTAATGACCACAGGCAGTTTTTCTATGTCTAGACCGCGAGCCGCAATATCTGTTGCAATTAATACCTCAATCTCGCCAGCTTTAAAGCCGTCAAGTACACGGCTACGTTCGCCTTGGCCTTTATCGCCATGAAATACTTCTGCAGTAATACCACGTTTAGCGAGTTTTTCAGCTAAGTGCTCACAGTGGTGCTTAGCATTAACAAAAATAAGCGCTTGTCGCCATTCGTTTTGTTTAATTAAATGCGCCACCACGGCTGTTTTGTCGCCTTTGTTGACGGTAAATACTCGCTGTACTAAGGTGCTGGCATCAGCACTTTGTACTTGTATTTCAATAGGATTATTCAGTAGCTCTTGAGTTAACACTTTTACTTGTTCAGGAAAGGTCGCTGAAAATAATAATATTTGTTTTCTAGATGGTAACAATGCTAACAACTCAGAGAGCTCTTCAGTAAAGCCTAAACTTAACATCCTGTCGGCTTCATCAAGTACTAAGGTACTAACCAAGTCGAGTTTAATAGCATTATTGGAAATTAAATCGAGTAATCGACCCGGGGTTGCGACCAAAATATCAGTGCCGCCACGCAATGCAAGCATTTGAGTATTAACTGATACACCACCAAAAACGGCAAGAGTTTTAATTGCACCGTTAAAATGTACGGCATAAGATTTAATACTGTCGGCAACTTGCTTAGCAAGTTCTCGAGTAGGTACTAAAATTAGCCCTGTAACATAGTTACCCTGACTTTTTTTACGATTTGATGCCTTTTGTTCATGTTGTTCTTGAAAAATGTGCTGCAACATTGGCAGTGCAAAGGTAGCCGTTTTACCCGAACCGGTATTAGCTCCGGCAATTAAGTCACGACCTGCTAATACACTTGGGATAGCTTGCGATTGAATGGGCGTTGGCTGTTGATATTTCAGCTCAGTTAATCGAGATAAAAGAGGTGTAATAAGGCCAAGATCTATAAAGTTGGCAGGCGTTGTATCAGATGTCATTAATGTAAAGGGCTCAAAACTAAGATAAGTACCACTATTTTAGCGCATTTATGCCCTATTAAGTTAGTGAAATTTGGCAAACAATATCTTAGTGTTATTCAATTCCGATTCAGACCTTATTATAGTCAGAATTTTCAAGGACCAATTCTTGACTAACCGCCTCAATACCTGGTTGGATAAAGGAGGTTAATTGGTGATGGGGGTAATTACCAATCATCAATTGCTCGAACGTTTGTTTTTGTGTGTCACTTAATAATGGCTTATCGCTAATCATTTTCAAAAGGTTAGTTCTATAGTAGCTAAGGTACTCAATTTGTGCCTGCACTAGTTGACATGTATTACCTGGCTCACCATGACCAGTAAACAGCTGTTTGACATCAGCTAATTCGATTAATAACGCCTGCAATACTTTCAACCATTGACCACTGTTACCATCACTCATAAAACTATGCATTTTATTGAAAACTACGTCTCCGACGAAAACAACTGATTTATTCTCACCTAATGTAAAAAATAAGTCACTGTTAGACTCCGCAGCTCCTAGCGCTCTGAAATTGTAAATTAGCCCATCTAAACAAAGCACTTCTGCATCTTCAACTAATTGGTTGGGTAGTATTATATTATCGGGCCAATTTTTACCAAAATATGGTTGCCACTTTATTTTCTTTGCATCAAAAGTGTCTTTGATACAGTTCCTTACTCCACGAGTACTGATAACGGGAATTTCATCAAAACCAGTAATAAGAGTATCAGTACCATTATAATGATCAGGGTGCCCGTGGGTAATGATCACGGCGATTAATGGTTTATTCATGTTATCGATGTATTGACGCAACAATAAAGCATCATCATTAACCATCATAGTGTCAACTACGACGAGTGCGTTTTTCGTTTCTATTATAAAGGCATTAGTAAGAAATGTACGTTCGTTTGATGTCAGCATATGAATTACATACCCTTCATCATCAAAAGCGTAACGGCTATATTTTAGTTCATTATTGGGGGTAGTAGTGCGCATTACCTTTTCCATTATTCAGCTATTTCCGTATGGTTTTTGTAAGCATAACCTTCACTAATGTCGAAATACATCTAAACTTAAGCTAGGGAATAAACTTTTTAACGTCCTTTGATGAAAAAGTTAGTTGGCGATTTCATTTGGGATGAAGGCGATTGGCCTTTAATCTAGCCTATTTTTATTTTACTGAGTAAGTTGACCACTTAAATGTTTATTGTCTAAATAAACTTTATTTCGTTTAATATAGGTCAGTAACGCGCTGTCAGGTATTTCTCTCTTGCTTCCACCTAACTGAGTTGTCATAAAAGATTGTAATAAATACAGCATGGCTTTTTTTTGTCGGTATGTTTTCGGCGAATGCCCCATGTCTTTATCGACAAAGTAGCTAATAGATTTATTGTTTGCTTTCATCGCAGCGGCAAACTGATTCACTCGGCTAATTCCTACTTTTTTATCCCGTCCTCCAGCCATTATTAGTAGGGGTTCGGTAATATTTCGGTAATGCTGTTGTGGTGATTTATCTATCAATTTATCGCGTTGTAACGAATCATTTTCATCGAGCAGTAAAATATTAAACTCGTTGGCCCTATCGATACCAAATCTCGGTTTGTTGCGACTGAACAACGCAGTTACCTCAGCGCTAAGCTCTACCGGTGGAGCACTTGCGAACCCTGCTTTGAAATATCCCGGTTCAAACGCTAAAGCACTGAGTGTGGTGAATCCACCAAAAGAGTGGCCAGCAATCGCAAGTTTATCACGATGACCAATGCCATTTTCTAACAAATATTCAATTCCATCTATCGTATCTTGTAAAACTCTTCCTCTACCGAAATCTTGTTTGGCAGCTAACGTATAATCTAACCCATAGCCCCACGAACCACGATAATTAGGTTGAAATACCGCATAGCCCTGATTAACCAATAGCTGACACCTAAAACAGAATAAACCAAAGTCTCTGGTCCAAGGACCACCATGAACAATAGTAACTAAAGGTATTTCTTTTAATTTTACATGTTTTGGCGTCCATAAATAGCCATGAATTAACATACCATCGCTCGCCTCAAAGTGAATCGCCCTTGATATCGACAAGTCTTCCGGTTTTAATGACGATCTCGGATAGTTAACAAATTGTTCAAAAGGCGTTAAAACTTCGCTAAGAAAATCATAAGAAAAATGCAAAGGATGATGAGTGTTATCACTCGCCATACTGACGAAAGCTCGACGAGTATTTTGGCTAATTTGAATCTTAAAAAAAGCATTACCCAGTGCTTCTTTTAATTTGGCTAACAATACTTTTACAGGTTGATAATTAGAATAATACACTGGTTTGTCAAAAATATAACTAACCGTTACCGAATCGTTCGGGTGGACCCAAAATCTAAAGATATCAACTCGATTCTCTTTGTCGGTTGCAACAACTCTTTTGACCTTTGTATCAAGATTAATTGCCAATACGCTTCGCTTATCACTCTTTAAATGTCCACGGTAAAAGACTTCATTTTTAGATTTCGCGAAATGCATTAACGAGCACATTTCCATATATTTACATTCAAGTAAAATCGTTTTTTTACCTTTCTTAACAAATGAAATAACCCGCTTAGCCGAGAAATCGACTTGTTCAATATAGTGATTAGGTCCATCAATAAATATCAATTTGGAGACTTTTTCAGATGAAGAATATAGTGCTTTTTTCTTGCCATTTTCATCTACTGTGAAAATATTGTACCTTTGACTCTCGCTGCCAATAATAAAGCGTGTTAATTCACGTGAATAGGTAATTAATGTATCTTTTTGGACCTTAGAAAACTGATATATACGCTTAAAAGATGCAGCCTTATTAGCTAAATTAACGTTAATAATACTGTCTCGGTCGATAATAAATAGGGTATTATCTTGATTGCTCCACACTATATTGATGATCTCTTTAAAACTACCGACACTGGTTTCAAGCTTCTGTTCATAGTCATAAATATAAAGTTTATCAACGAGCGCTTGTCTAGGATCCTTTCGCAGATATGCCACTTTATTGCCATCGTTAGACAAAGTTATGTCACTTAGATCTGTTTTTTCTAGTAATTCATCAATGGTAAATTGAGTTGGCGGCAGTAGTGTTATAGGAGTAGTAATCAAAGATTGTAATTGTTCTTTCGACTCCAGCAAGAGAATATCATTATTATTCAAAGGATTAGCTACTGAATCAGCTAAGGCAGCACCGGTATAAAAGCTCAGTAAAGCAGAAATCAAAGATAAGGCGATCCCTACTTTGAATTTTATCAAAGTATTAAGCATGCTAAATTATTCCCGTAGTTAGCTAATAATAATTAGCTCGTTTGTAATTGGAAGGTTGGTTATTTTTTAATATTAACTCTTGGTTTCATGGTAGGTTTACGTTCGGTAATCAACCAACAACTTATAAGCCCAGGTATTCCACCTATACAAGAAAAAATTCCCCAGATGATTTTATCTTTGATAGAAAGCCGAGTATTGCGTAATAAGGCGATAGCAAAGATCAAGATTAAAAATGTAAGAATAGCACTGAAGATCAGCACTTGTTTGGGCACATAGTGATTCAAAGATTTACTGCCCGGCTTTTCTTTTAGTTCATACTCTACATAAGCGAATAGAGGTGAAACTAGATAATTTGACCATAAATTCCACATGGACGCGCGATTAGGAATGTCATACTCGCTAAGTAAACGACTGCTACCATCAAACTTTGCATGCATCAAATAGGCACTACCCGCAATAGGTTCAGCCTTTTGCATCATACCAAGATCAATAGAGCTATCAGCATAGGTAATTAAATATAAATAACCATCTGAAACTTCAGCAACATGAATAGTCAGAGCATTAATGTGACCTCTAGGTAATTTAGTGGTGATTAAAGGAGACATCGTCTCAGCGTTATAATTAACGTCACTTTGTAAAAACATGTGAATATTTTCAGTGGTTAACAACCAAAGATATGACGATGTTTGATTGAAAGGCGGTACGATAAACTCGTTAGGTTTTAGTGAAAATTTGTTATACAAGTGGTGAGTTTGTGGATCAAATAACCAAACGGCCGCTTTATCATAAACAAATCGTCCTTTGACTATTGGAACAAAATCTAATTTTGATGAACTAATTCCTTGATCAATCATAACGATTTTCTGAGTGTCGGCATGAACAGATTGTTCAAACCCTTGTGTACCGTGATTAAACACCCACTCTTGCTTACTCTTAGGGTTATATAACCCACCACTCAAATCATAATAATGCGGCTGACCAAAATATTGATTATTAATAGGTTTGTTATATTTCAAGTTAAACCTAGTTATATTTGCCAACTCAATTTCACTTGTTAAATTATTGGCTTCTTCACTGGGGAGTTGTTTTAACATCACTTCCAGTACAGCCTGTGATTCGTTGTTATAGAAACGAGGAATGCTATCTAAGTTTCGGTTGTTAGACATTAGAAAAATCGCCGTCAAAAAAAAGAAAACAATACTAATCGAAATATAAAGTCCGACTTGTAGGCTAAAACCAAACAGAAGCGAATTTTTTATACTCATTGATGTCGATTGAATATCAGGCTTAACTACCGCTTTGTACAAGACCATTAAAATGACGAAAAGTAGTACATGGCTGAATAATCCAATTTCAGGAAAGAGACCGAGTGAATACCAAATAATAGGAGTAAAAAGCAGGCTGAGCGCTATCTTATTTGGATATAAAGAAGCAATAAACCCCATGAGATAAAAATTAACAATAAACCCCCAAATATGCAGGAGCCAAAAGTAGTGACGTACTTCAAATACTTGAAGCTGGCCAATATCGATGATGATATATGCCACGGCAACAGGTAAAATAAAAATTGCACTGAGTAAACAAAGGCCGGTTAACCAAAGGCTCGCCATAATCTGGTTCAAGTGCATCGGCCGGTGAATAAGGTAAGTCCATCTGCTGATGTTTTTATATGTTGTCATCTGCACAATCGCAAAAACAAACGCACAGCAGCTAGGAAAATACAGCATTATAGTTTGCTGCATTCCCCCAAGTTCTACTATTCCTTGATTACTATTTATAACCAGTAGCAATAACGTATAAACGATAAAGCTGATAATTGCTGAGGTTCTAAAGCGATATAGTTCGCTGAGAAAAAGAGCTTTCATGACTTGTCTTCCTATTTACTAATCTACTAATCTACTAATCTACTAATCCATTTAAACAAAATATTTCGTTCGTTTACGCGGAAGCACCAAAGTCTACTTGTTTGTTTCCTGCATGATTCTTCCCAAGAAATGCACTTATTGCCAAATCTAGGCTCACAGGCATATTAAGAACCGAAGATGCCCCTAATGTGTAAAGTGTTTCGTTTATGCCAAGGTCTTGGTCTAGTAGCACTATTTGATGTAAACCCTCGACCTTTTTGACCTTCATCAAACCTGGAATATTTGCTACGGGTAGTGATGCATCACCAAAGTCCACGAGCCAACAAGACAACCTCGCAAGTAATTGCTCAGGGGTAGATGTACATTGCAATTTTCCCCGTTCAATAATGATCAGGTTTTCCGCCACCCTTTCAATTTCATCCATAGCGTGAGAGCAATAGACAACTGTATTGTTGGTCATTTGCTGGATAGAAACTAAGGCCTCTAGAAAGGCTTTCTTAGCGATAACATCCAGGCCCAGGGTTGGTTCGTCTAACAATAGTACTTCAGGCTTTTGTGCTAATGTCATAGCGAGGTTGATACCCGCTCTTTCACCTCGAGACAATTTTGAGACTTGCAGGCTTTCATCTATATCAAAATGATCGATAACATTCTGAAATATTTGATCGTCCCATTGCGGATAAAATGACTTTTGCATCAGCTTTAAAGACCTAATAGGAAGCCATTCAAATAATGAGTGCTCTTCATTAACAAAACCTATTTTTCCACGCAATAAGGGAGTTAGTTCTTTGGGAGTTACTCCTAATATTCGAGCCTCGCCATCAGTCGGTTTTAATACGCCAAGCAAAATTTTAAAAAGCGTAGATTTTCCGGCCCCATTCGCGCCAACAATCGCTGTGACTTCATTTGCCTTGATAGCTATGCTAAGAGCATCTAATGCGACTTTCCCTGAATATGCTTTAGTAAGCTGCGTAGTTTGAATAACGAATTTAGTCATAATTTATCCTTTTGTCGCGCTAGCAGGTACTTTTTTGACCACTGTTTTCAACTCGCTCTCAAGCCGATGTAACAGTTCGTCATTGGTAAAGTTTAAGCTGACGGTTGTCGCGATGAAGGTGTTAATCGCCCCTGTTAATTTAATTTCTCGATCATGAGCAATTGACTGTGTTTGAGGAAAACGGACAAATAAACCGAGACCACTTTTTGCTTCGACAAGTTGCTGCTGGGTCAAAATATTATAGGCCTTAGCAACCGTCTTTGAATTAATGGCAAGTAGGGTAGCTAAGCCCCTTACACTCGGCAGTTGCGCGCCAACAGGGAGTTCTCCCATCGCAATTTTGAGGCTTATACCATCGACAATCTGTTGGAATATTGGAGTCTGCGAGCCTGTTTGTACGTTTATCATAAGTTTTCCGTTTGGTGTACCATCTGGAGTACTACACCACATTTGCCGTACCACTTCAAGTGGTACGGTGATTTATCTGTCTCTGTTTGTAGGTATAAAGCTCACTATTGCACAAGAGGACTGATTAATACGGAAGTTATAACCTTATTTATAGCAGACATTATTTCATTAAAAATCATTAAGTTTAGGGATCAATTCAGCTGATGAACTAAAATACCGATAATAGGATTATTGATATTTTCCTATTTATTTGGGAGTAAACTCTGAGATTTGAACCTCAGGTTTTATAAGGGGCTTCATTAGCTGGGATGTGTTTCTTCACAATTACGATCGCTTCTTTCATAGACTGAGGCTAGCTCTTGACCAGCTTCCTCGCGAAAATAAAATTGTCTTTATTGTTCATTAATACGGCAATAATCTTGAAGAAACACAATAATTTCCTTTAGCTTTTCATAGTTTAAAACACAATACAAAGTACGATCTTAACGTCTTTGTACAAATATAACAGCTGAGACTAAGCTTGATAGGTGATGCGGCAATGTAAAACCAGGAACGTCAAGCTCTTGCTGTAAGCTGGTAACCTACGCGGCTTCATACTCATTGAGTTTAGACTTTAGTTCGTTATTAGTTTTGGTCAATATTGTGATATCGACCAAGGCTAAATCTAATTCAGCTTGAATCGACAAAACTTGTCTTATAGAGATATCTTTTTCTATTTGAGTTTGTGCCTCACGCTCTTTTACTTTAGAAAGTTTAGCTTTGGTTTCTTCCAGTAACACTATTATTCGAGCAACATCTTTATTATTGTCAAAGATCTGATCGTTACCAATTTTTGATTCTATAGGCTCATCTTTTTCGACAAAGTCATTGGTCTTATTCATAAAATATAGGTATGACAAACGAAGTATGAAGAATAAGAAAGTCGAGAACAAAACCGCTATATATTGATGAGTATTTTCAGACAATGCAGAGCTTAACCTACTACTAAAACTGCCATCACTAATAAGGAAAGTAGTAAAAAATTGATTGTGCCAAACAAGCGACACCAACAAATAAACAACAATAAAGTTAGGTGCTTTATTTTGAGCTCGATTAAAAACTAGAATTGATTTTAAAAACTTTGAATACATAAAATTCCCTTTTATAGATAGTTTCTTTGATCAAAATAACCAAAAACTAGCAGTAAATAAAGAGAATACTGAGAAAATATTTTAATTAGACATACCAAGGCTGTACTGAGTCATTCATAGATGTGAATAAATGAGCTATACGCTAACAAGACAAATACAAAATTATGAGGGTTTCATATAAGCGGCGTTCCACTTTAGTTGTTCACGGCTACCTTACAACCCCATGTTGTAGAATGGAGTCATGAGTTATATTGCTTACCATGCCCAAGATTAAGCTATAGCAGCAAAGTAGTAATTGTCGCGATAAAATATAAAAGCCGATAGATTACGTATCAGCCTCTAAATTTATAGTCATACCTCGACGCCACAATTAAGGTATGACTAACACTGTCATCTACGATTAATCAGGATTGTTCTCATCCTGTAATTCAATATTTAGCTCTAAGACGTTTAATTCACCACCTTTATTATCAAGGTTAATCGACAAACTGTTGTCTGAAACCTGAACGTACTTACGCAATACATTAAGAATGTCTTCAGTTAACTGTGGTAAGTAGTCGGGTTGTTTATTTCTATTATTACGTTCATGCGCAACAATAATTTGTAAACGCTCTTTGGCTTTTGAAGCCGTTGTTACTTGCTTTTCTTTTTTACGTAAAAAATAATCAAGTAATGCCATGTTAACCTCCAAATAAACGACTAAGAATGCCTTTTTTTTCGGCAACTAAAAATCTAAATTCAACCGTTTCACCTAACAGACGTTCAATCACATCTTGGTAGGCTTTACCTGCGTCACTTTCTGTATCTAAAATCACTGGCTCACCTGCATTAGATGCTTTAAGTACCGCTTGTGATTCTGGAATAACGCCTAATAAGGGTATCGCTAAAATTTCTTCAACATCTTCAACACTGAGCATTTCGCCCTCTTCTACCCGTTTAGGAGAATAACGTGTGAGTAATAAATGTTCTTTGATGGGTTCTAAACCAAGTTCAGCTCGGCGAGAACGGCTTGCTAACATACCTAGAATACGATCTGAGTCACGTACCGATGATACTTCAGGATTGGTGGTAACTATGGCTTCATCGGCATAATAAAGTGCCATCATAGCGCCAGCTTCAATACCTGCTGGTGAGTCGCAAATAATATAATCGAATCTTTCGCCTAGGTCTTCCAACACTTTCCCGACATTTTCTTTATTTAACGCATCTTTATCGCGCGTTTGTGAAGCCGGTAGAATTGACAAACTGCTCACGCGTTTGTCTTTAATTAATGCCTGATTTAAAGTCGCTTCACCATTAATGACATTGACAAAATCATAAACGACGCGACGCTCACATCCCATAATAAGATCAAGATTACGTAAACCAATATCAAAATCAATTAATACAACTTTATGACCTTTTAATGCTAAACCGATACCAATTGCGGCGCTTGATGTCGTTTTACCAACACCACCTTTTCCTGATGTTACTACTATTATTCGTGCCATAGACCGAATATCCTCTATAAATAAGCTAAATGAGTTTTGACGACACCAATTCTGTGTCGGATAAATGTATATACGCAGGTGAGCTCCAATGCTGTTCCATTGATTCGCTCAGCCAATAGTTTCCATTAATAGAAACCAACTCTGCTTCAAGGTTCTGACAATATATTTGTGCTTGGTGATGACCTTTTGCACCAGCAATTGCTCGGCCGCGTAAAGCGCCATAAACATGAATATTGCCATCAGCAATCACTTCGGCTCCAGCTGAAACAGAACCAATAATGACTAAATTCTGATCTTTAGCATAAATCTGCTGGCCTGAGCGAATTTGTCCACGGTGTATTTTGTCAGTGTATAATGCACGCTGAGGCACAGCTTCAGCTCGGTGAGTTTTTGCCGGGATTTTCGGTTCAACTGTTACTGATTTTGTTGTCGTTTCCACTTTCACATTATTATTAACTGAATGACTTGCAGAGTTAACAAATGAGAAACCCAATTCGCGAATAAGCCTTTTCTGCTCTTTAGATACAGATCCAGTAAAACCGACAAAAGTAAATTTGAATTTTTCAACCAATGACTTTACCGCTTGATAATCTATAGAACTGTCTACACGTTCAATATCAACAACAATCGGGACCAAATAAAAAAAATCTGGTGCTTGGGCAACTTTATTCATCAAATCTTGACGAAGTTCAGCTAATGTTGCCGTTTTCAAATGTAAAACAGATAAGGTAAAGCTCGACCCTTTAAATTCAATACTGGTCTCAACCATAAATAAGGTATTCCTCGAAATAAGGTAATTCTATGGTGCTAACTATTAACCGTTGAAAGAAGCGATAATTAGCACTTTATAGCGTTTTCCAATGTGGTAAGTAAGGCATTATGTCCTTGCTGATAGCGCTCAATTTTATTATCAGCCATTAATAATGAATAACTTAAATTAAGTGATGCAACCAATAAAGCACTTTCGCTGCTCTTAGAGCCTGGCTGTAGTTGAATGTCATTACACATAACAGCAAGTCTATTAGCCGCCTGCTTTAAATTCTCTGCTTGTTCAGCTGAGCAAGCAAACTGATGTTGCTTACCCATAATATTAATGCTGATCCCTTTAGAGTCTTCAACCGACATTAACTAACCTCTTCAACGCTTTGTAGTTTGCCTAATAAACTGGCTAATGCATTGTTAGTGTGCTTTTGTTTTTCTTCATTTTCGAGTGCTTCTAGTTGAAAAGTTTCATTTTCATCTAGAAGGTTTGCTTTTTGTTGCTCGAGTTCTGCAACCAGCGTTTGTAATTTATTGTTTTTATCAATTATTTTTTCGATCAGTTGTTCGAGTTGAGGGAGAGTATTTTCTAACATAAGGCGCTCTTGTTAACTGGACTGGATTAAGGGCGGCAAATTTAATCTAAAGTGAGGCACAATGCTACTATTAACGCAAATTATCGTCCTAATTTATGCAACAAATAGCAACCTAATAATAATCAAACAAAAAACGGTTAAATATTAAACTTTAATAATACAAATTATATACTTACCAACAAATTCATTGATTATCGATATATTAACGAAACGGTTTAAAAGTAAGCGTGTTTCATCAGTCTCTGGTAAATCATCTAGATAAAATAATACCAGATAGCAGAGTAACCTTTTTATCAAAGGGGTATTTGAAGATAATTGTATGAAGTATAAGTAATAAGCCGCATTGAAGGTTTACAGTTGCAGTGGTATTATTCGGGTATAATAATGAGTGATACGAAATTAGTAATAAACCCTGAAGGTTCTATTGCTATAATTGAACTTTATCGTCTTATTGATAAGTGATAACGACCAACTTACCAACCTATTTGAATGCTTAATAATTAAAACCTATGACCAAAAACACTTTTACACCTGAGCTACTTGAACACCACTTTACCAAAACCGAATGGAAAAAAGGCGCGAGAATTTTTCAAGATAAGGGCATTAAAGCCTGCGCCCTTGATGGTGAAATAATACGCGGTGTAGTTTTTAGTGAACGTTCTCGCCAAACCACCTATTCAACGCGATTAGTTTTAAATGTTAAGTATGATGGTCTGGCAAGCTATTGTGATTGTTACGTCGCTCGCGACTGTAAGCATGGTGCTGCCTTAGCGCAATTTTTTCTTCATGAACAATTTGATCAAAATAGCATCGCTACCTCTGAAAAAGTGATCGACAAATGGCTTAGCCGCTTTCAAGCTCAACCAAGTAGATATCAACCTAACACCCAACAAAAATCGTTATTGTATTTTTTAAAACCCAACAATTATAACGAAGACGATTACTATACTTTAGGTATTAAGTCCGCTCGACCAAAAATTAGTGGCGGCTGGAATAATTCAATTGGCAGTGAGTTTTCAGCGAGTTCGTTAATTAATAGTGCTTATGCGAATAATGAAGATGTTGCTGTGCTTACCGAACTTATCCGCACTAATCAATATGGTGATAACGTTAAGTATTTTGATTTATTCGAACGAATCATAAAAACAAATCGCTGTTTTTGGCATACAAACTATGACTTAACTGATGCGATGACGTTAGGTGAGCCATTAGAAGCCGAATGGCAATGGTTAGCACTTGATAACAAGTTACATACTTTGCAGCTTGTATTTATGAAACCCTCTACCAGTATCCTGATTATTAAAGCACAACCGCTTTGTTATTATGATGAAGAAACAAATTCCTTTGGAAGAATCAATACTAATACTCAATGTGATTTTGAAGCAGACTTACTTAATTCGCCTATTTTTGAAGAAGACAAATTACCCTGGATATTGAATAAACTGTCGATGTCGTTAGGTGATGCTGTGCAGCGTTTGCCTAAACCTAAAACAGAATATTCACAAGAATTGTCAAAACCTGAAGTATATTTACATTTTTCTACCCCTAGGGGAGCTGATCCTCAATCGGGGTTTGTGAAGGTTAATTTTTCTTATCAAGGCACTTTAGTTAACCCACATAATGAGAGTGTTACCGTTACACCATCAAACTTAAAGGATGGTGATATAGATGGCGATGGTAATAGTGAGAAAATAGTTAAGTTGTATCGCGACTTGACCTTTGAACAAACAGTTATCGATAAACTAACCACGTTAAAGTTTACTACTCAACCTAAGCCTAAACGCTACACTTTTACCAATGAAGATTATTTGAAAAAAGATAAAGTACCTAAATATTCAATGCTAATGGAAGGTCGTTATCTTTGGCATCACTTTTTACATCAAGATGTGGAATTATTGAAAAAATTAGGTTGGAATATAAGCTTTGCTGATGACTTTTATTATAAAGCGCTCGCTACCGATAGTGTATTTGACGCCGAGGTTATTCAAACTGATGATCACGACTTTTTCTCCTTAGGGTTGAACTTAACCATTGATGGAAAAAAAATGCCTGCGTTTCCTATATTACTGGGTGCTATTGAACAGCTACCTAAGTCGGCATTACTTGATCGAGAAAAAGAAAAGCTTATTTCTCCTGACTCCCCTATTTATGTGGATCTAGAGAATGGTGACTTTGTTGCCTTACGTTACCAAAGCGTACAGCCAATATTAAAACAGTTTATTGAACTATTCATGCCCAATGCCTTAAATAAAGATGGCACCATGGAGCTATCACGCTTTCAAGGACATCAAACATTATCAATGTTAGATGATCAAGGAATGATAGCAACGGGCACAAGTAAGTTACGAACTTTAGCTGATAAATTAAAAGACTTTCAAAAAGTCACCACAGTTCCTGTACCCGAAGGCCTAAACGCAACATTAAGAACATATCAACATCAAGGACTAAACTGGCTACAGTTTTTACGAGAGTATCAATTAAACGGTATTTTGGCTGACGACATGGGGTTAGGTAAAACCATTCAAACCTTGGCTCACTTATTAATTGAAAAACAACAAGGCAGATTAACTAAACCAGTATTAATTGTTGCCCCTACCAGTGTTATTTTTAACTGGGCTAATGAAATTGAAAAGTTTACTCCGCAGCTTTCTTATCAAGTATTGCATGGTAGTAAACGCCAGCAACATTTCGGGTGCCTTGAAGGATTTGAAACCGGTGAAAATCAGGTTGATATCATCATTACCAGCTACGCGTTAATTACTAAAGATTTAGCGCTGTATAGCCAACAAAAGTTTTATTACCTTGTGCTTGATGAAGCTCATTATATTAAAAACACAAAAACAAAGTTATACCAAGCGTTCTTAACACTTAAAGCGCAGCATAAATTGTGCTTAACGGGTACCCCGATGGAAAATCATTTGGGTGAATTCTGGGCGCAATTTAACTTTTTACTGCCCGGTTTTCTTGGCGGACAAAGACAATTTACCAAGTTATTTAGAACCCCGATAGAAAAACATGGTGAGCTTGAACGTAAACAGTTGTTAAATCAGCGTATTAAGCCATTTATTTTACGCAGAACCAAAGATAAAATTGCGACTGAGCTACCGCCTAAAACTGAAATAATTCAAAAATTGCGTATTGAAGGTCAACAAGCAGAGCTGTATGAATCAGTGCGCTTAGCAATGGATAGCCGCTTGAAAGATATTATTGCAGATAAAGGCTTAAAGCGTAGTCAAATAGAAGTATTAGATGCATTATTAAAACTGAGACAAGTTTGTAATCACCCTAAATTACTATCACTTGATGGGGCTAAAAAGGTTAATCAATCAGCTAAGCTTGATTACTTAATGGAAACGTTGCCCGAGCAAATTGATGAAGGTCGTAAAATATTAATCTTTTCACAGTTTACCAGTATGCTTTCTTTGATAGAAGATGAGCTAGTAAAAGAAGGTATAGGTTATGTCAAATTAACGGGTTCAACCACTAAAAGACAAGAAGTCGTTGATAAGTTTCAACATGGTGAAGTACCAGTATTTTTAATTAGTTTACGTGCGGGTGGCGTGGGCTTAAACTTAACGGCGGCCGATACGGTTATTCATTTTGACCCATGGTGGAACCCTGCAGTAGAAAATCAGGCAACTGACAGAGCCTATCGTATTGGACAAGACAAGCCAGTTTTTGTATATAAGTATATTATTGAAAATTCAATTGAAGAGAAAATTCAAAAAATACAGCAAAACAAAGCTGAACTAGCAGCAGCGTTATTATCTGAAGAAGTCAGTGATAATAAACTCAGTTTAACTGACGATATTTTAGGGTCTTTACTTGCACCATTGAGTTAGCACTGTAAAGCAAAATGAGAACGCGGCTTTCAATCGTATTTTTTGAACAAAATGCCGCGGTCTAGCTTTCACACATAAAAGAAATAATCATATAAATAACAATATTTTTAAGCTTTGCTATCGTGAGCTTTTAGAAAAACTACTCTTTTCAATACAAAAAATATAATGATTAAGTAAAATATTGTCGCTAGATGCTTAAATATCACCGTAAATGGCGCCCCTGCTTGGTAGGCAAGTGCCGCATCGGTAACTGGCATAACAATACCAAATAAAGCACACCACATTAGTATTGAATAATGTCTAGAATATAGAAGCAACCCTAGAACCAATGTTATAAAAAGAGTACGTGAGCCATATATATTAACCCAGTCTGCATCCATCAGTGAAAATAGTTCAGTTCCTCTCACCTTTGAAAAAGCTAATGGGTCAATATAGGCAAAAATTCCATAAAAAATCTGCAGTAAAACCATGAGTAAAACTAAGACAAATCCAACTTTTTCTAACTTTGATTTATTATTCATATGTTGCCAATCTACACCTAAATATTAATGTGCCCTATTTATAGGGCGAGGTTGTTTAATTAAAATATTGCTGTGATATCAAAAATGTTTTTCACCTTATCAATGACTAACTATGCAAATGATGCATATTGTTAAAAACAGCCTTCAACTAAGATTAATTTACTTTCAGTACTGGTATGTCTAATCGAAAATAAAGGCTGAGCTTGTGGATCATTTAAAAAGCCTTTTGCAATTTCTTTATCGGGAAATTCTAATACGACGACTCTTTCAGGTCGCCAATTCCCTTCCATGACCTCAGGTTCGACACCTTGAACTACATATTTACCACCGTGCTTTTTAATAAAAGCAGGAATTTTATCAATATATTCTTTAAAGAGATTAAAGTCTTTTATAGAAAAATCTAATATTAAATACCCTTTCAATTTATACCCCATGATTTACATTTTAATGCTAAAGCCGCTCACCTATAAGATACTAATACAACAATAGTTATTCAAAGTACACTATACGATGAAGTTATTAATATAAGCGTCATATATTTTCTAAATTTGTGCAATGAGATTATTAGCGTGCGCTAATGTTTGCTCTTCATCTCGACCAAGCCCACTACTGTCAATAAAGGAGACATCCGTAATACCAATAAAGTTCAAGACATGTCGTAAATAATTAGAGATGAAATCAAGGTCACTGTCTATTTTAGTACCACCCGAAACAATAATAATATACGCCTTTATGTTATTTACTAAACCAACAGGCCCATTATCACCGTATCGAAAGGTTAATTTAGATCTAACAACTTGATCAATCCAAGCTTTAAATACTGCCGGTACTCCAAAGTTATAAATCGGTAGACCAATAACAAGTAAATCAGCATCAATGAGTTCATTAACCAATACATCGGACGTTTCCAAACATTTGTGCTGCTTTGATGTTCGTTCATCGGCAGCGGTAAAATTGGCTTTAATCCAATGTTCATCAATAAATGGGATACCATTAGCCAAGTCTCTAATTGTAATTTTACTCTGGTTTTCACTGTTCTGGTTTTTACCTGCAAGTTGCTTAATTAACTTGTCTGATAAATCTCGGCTATATGAACCTGTTTTTCTCATGCTTGCGTCAAGTCTTAAAATATTTTTAACCATAAATTCCTCAGATACCATATTTGATAAGAGATCGAATAAAATAAACACCTGCCACTTAATTAAAATAAATTAATCAAGTAGAACAGACGCTACGTTGATGACTTCTATTTATGTTAAGGCAATATAGGGTTTATATTCATGCCGCCGTCAATATTGTATTCTCCACCAGTAATAAAGGATGCATCATCAGAAGCTAAGAAAGTTACTAGCTTGGCAATGTCTGCTGGTTGGCCAAAACGCTTTAGTGGAATTCTGTTTTGCATAACAGCTGCAAATTCATTTAATTGTTCTTCTGGCATGCCTGTTTTAGCAAAAATAGGCGTGTATGTAGGACCTGGGTTAACAGAGTTCACGCGTATTTTACGCGGAGATAGTTCAGTCGCAGCTGTTCGTGTGTATGAATTTAAGGCCGCTTTAGAGGCAGCATAAATAGCCGTATTTGGCATACCTGTATACGCATTAATAGACGAAAGGTTAATAATAGAGCCGCCGTGATTAATAATAGGTAAAAACTTTTCAGTAGTAAATACCGCACCTTTAAAGTTAATTCCCATCTGAGTATCAAACATTTCTTCCGTAGTTTGACCAACAGGAGCAGGACTAAAAATACCGGCATTAACGAACAACACGTCAATATTGCCAAACTCAATTTTTACTTGTTCGACAAGTGCATCAATAGCAGATAAGTCCATTACATCAGCAACTATGCCTTTAACGTCTAATTCGTTAGCCGCAGTTGAAACCTTATCAGCTGACCTCCCCGTGATGATCACACTAGCGCCAGCATCTTTAAAATACTTTGCCGTTTCATATCCAATACCGCTATTACCACCAGTGACTACAGCAACTTTTCCCGTTAAATCATTCATTCGTGTTTTCCTTTTAAATTTATAACATTAAACATATCTGTACCGATCGGTACAATGATTGACAATCTAAACCGAACGGTTCACAATTACAAGCGTAATTTTAATAAATTTGGAAAAACTATGACCGCGGGACGCCACAGGGGTTTTGATAAAGACAGTGCACTTGAAAAAGCCATGCAAGTATTTTGGAAGAATGGCTACCCTGGCACTTCGTTAACTGATTTAACGAATGTAATGGGGATTAATAAGTCGAGCCTTTATGCTGCTTTTGGCAATAAAGAAAAATTATTTAATCAGGCTGTTGAGTTTTATTTAAATAAATATGGTGTAGTACATTCTGTAGAGCTTTTTAGAGTAAATAAAAAACTGAAAGAACGGATCAGAAACTACTTACTCTCTATTGCTAGCATGCTAACAAACCAAGACTTCCCTGCAGGTTGCTTAATTTGTCATGCTACATCTGAAATGGCAGGTTCTTGCCTACCCCAGAGTTCGGTAACAAATATTAATTCGATTAATCGACAAACCGTATTGACCTTGACTGAATTTTTTGAAAAAGAGCAGCATTTAGGCAACTTAATGGAAGAAAATTCCCCTGTTATATTGGCGAATTACCTTTTAACTTTACAGTTTGGCTTAGCTATCTCTGCGAGAAATGGCGGTAGCTTGGCTGAACTTACAGAGACTGTAACCTTCGCTACTGGTCAGTTTCGTTAACAGTAATTGATGATAGCTAAACATGGGTAAAACTCAATTTGATCCATGCTTAGCTTATCGTTAGGCGATTAGGTTTTCATAACCTTTAGCAGCCATTACGGGAATAAACTCGGTAATTGAATAACTGACTGCCCCACTTTTTACAAATGGGTCTGAGTTTAAAACGTCTTTAAGCTCACGTTCATTCGCATGTTGTGAAATAAGTATACCTCCGGTTCGAGGAACCTTTCTTCCACCAAACATCAGCTTGTTTGATTTATATTCCTTTTCAAGATAGAGCTTATGTTTATTAGTAAGTTCCGGTGTAATTTTTGTCATGTCTTTAAAACTCATATCAACTAGATACATATTGTTCTCGCTTTTTAATTGGATTGATATAAAATTGCTACTTATTTCGTAGCGCACTATACCGCTACTATTTTAGAAGCGCAACATATATGACAACACCATTACCTAAAAATAAAGTAAGAGGATCAAGTTCGGGTGTAGCTATCATGGCTGTATTTGACCTACTTGGTCGAAAATGGAACATGAGAATAATGTGGGAACTTAGCTCAGCGACTCTAAGTTTCAGAGGATTACAGCAACGCTGTGATGCTATGTCCCCCTCTGTTTTAAATACTAGAATGAAACAATTAACGGAAGCTGAATTAGTTGTTACAACATCAGAAGGCTACAAACTCACAGCATTAGGATTTTCTTTAATGGAGACACTCAAGCCATTGAGAGAATGGGCTATAGAGTGGGAAGATGAACTTTCAAAGTAATTAGAGGTTTAGAATAACTAAGTAATATATACCCCCTCTATACAAGGGCTTATTTCAGTGATGGGTGATGAGTAAATTATCGTATTTACTTTAACCCATGAATGATAATCACAAACTTCAAATTTGCTAACTTGTCAAAAAAGAATAAAAATTATGAACTAAAATACTAGAAATAAATAACAATCAGTTTTAATCCAACTTGTTGGTCTTATAACATCTGTATTTACTGATCATCAGAGTTAAAAAACTGAAGGTAATAATACCGATAACATCAGCAAATAAATCAATTGCATCCAGTGTCCTGTTAGATATGAAGTGCTGACTTAATTCTTCAATTAGAGCGAATAAGAAAACCACAATTGCCCCCATATACATCTTGCATGAAATGATGGTAAAAAATCTTAGCTTAAAAGCAAAGTTAGCGGCTAAGGTTAGCAAGCCAAATAAGCAAAAATGTCCTAATTTGTCTCCGTATGGAATACTGGCAACGAACTCAAAAAAAACACTGTTTTGGGATGTATTCGCTAAATATATAATCCAGATAATAAACCCAAAAAAAGCGACTGACACGAAAGCAATGAACTTATGCATGTTTATTCTCTTGAATATTAGAGGCGATTGTTATCATTGCGATTACCGTTAACCTTTCACATAAACTAGAACGACTATTTCAACACTAATACTTATCATATTCAATAAGTTACTATCAGCTATGATTTTTAAATAGTATTTTTTAATCGTCAATGCTAAAAGTGCTTGATATAAGGTTAATTACAATCATATGGTCTCTATCATTATTGGTGATTTACTTTTCTATCTCAATTAGTTATAAACTGCAGAATATCGCGAAGCAATATTTATGGAGAATGACGCTGCAATTTAACCGAGAGAGTAATAGTTCAATTTTGTTGGCAGGGATCTTAGCTTTAGTTGTAGGTGTTGGCGTTGCCCGTTTTGTTTTCACTTCACTTTTGCCAGCGATGCTCGAAGACTCAATCAATATAGGTTTTGCAGGTGTGCTTGCGTCAATAAATTACCTGGGTTATCTATCTGGCTCTGTCTTTTCAATTTTTATTAAGGATATCCATAGCAAAGTAAAATATTTTAGATTCGGTTTGTTGCTTTGCGTTGTTTCTTCTTTTGTTTTAGGTATTACAGAAAATAGTACTTTGTGGATTATCGCCAGATTATTTGCCGGGTTCGGTGCTGCGATGGCGCTTGTTGTTGGATCTGCCGTTGTAATGCTCAAGCTAAAATCTACCAATAAGACTAAAGCAATGGGTATACACTTTAGCGGTTTAGGTTTTTCAATACTAATTACTGACCTTGTGATGCGCGGTGTATTCTATTATGGCGGGGACTGGAGAGATGCATGGCTCATATTAGCAATTATGGGTGCATTTTTATCTTGTTATTCTGTTTATATCCTACGTTTTGATAAACAACCCAAACACGAAGTTGTTAAACACAAGTTTGATCAATCACTCTTTTCACCCATGGTTATCATTCTGATATTAGCTTATTTTACAGAAGGGGTTGGTATGGTCGTACAAGCCACATTCCTACCTGATATAGTGAACTCGTTAGATGGGCTAAATGGTTATGGAGGCTATGTTTGGTTAGCCGTAGGTCTTGCCGGCATACCGTCATGTATTATATGGATGCGTTTAGCAGTTAGTTTTGGCAGTATTAATATTATGATCGTGGCAATGCTCTTACAAATTGTCGGTATTTTAATTCCGACTTTCTCTAGCAATATCATAATAAACCTTATCAGCGGGCTACTTTTTGGCGCCACATTTATAGGTTTAGTTGCTTTATTTATGAATTTTGGCGGTCAACTTTCCCACAAAAACCCCGTACTTATCATGGGAGCAATTACATCCGCATACGGTGTAGGGCAAATTATTGCACCATTATATTGTGTGGCATTAATCGAACATTTTAATAGTTATAGTTACCCTTTATACTTAACCGCTTTGATCGTTGCGATTGGGGTCTTTATGCTAACTTATGCCAAAGTTAATTTTAGAGAAGCCTCCCCAACAAAGTAACTTTCAATCTAAAGTGAACACTATGTTAATTCAGTATAGGCGTCAGCTGTTAAAAAACATAAAATAAAAACTAAGGATTTATGGGAGTGTCCTTAGTTTTTAATCTTAAAATGTTTATTCTATTTAATTTTATTACTTCTGTCTCACCTCCTTAGTCCTCTTAAAAACGATTAATAATTATTTGCGACTTGCTCAGAGTCACGGTGAAGCTTTATTACTACTCTTCGGTCGTAAAAGCTAACTTCTTTTTCACTATTAGCAACAACAGGTGATTGTTCGCCAAAGGCAAAGAGTTGAATACGTTCAGCTTCAACACCTTGGTCAATTAGTGCATTCTTTACGGTATTAACACGTGCAATAGAGAGCATTTGGTTTCGGTTTTTAGTCCCTTGTTTATCGGTATAACCTGACAAATCAATAAAGAGTTTTGGTGATTGCTGCATCATTTGTGACAAAGCAATAATTTGCCCTTGATAATGCGGTTGTAGCTCGCTTGACCCCGTTGGAAACTGTAAACTCATCAGTAAGTTTTCAGCTTGCATTTGGCTAGCTAGCTGATATTTTTGATTGAACTCTTGCTCTAAGGATGTCAGTTCAACTTGATGATTTTCTTCTGAGCGCTCTAACTTATTACTTAATTGTTTTACCGCTAAAGCGTAGTTACTTTTTTGTTCCGTAAGTGAGCTTTGTAATGCATTGATATTTTTTTCTGAATTTTGTGTTTTCGCTATTAAGGTACCGGTAATGCCGACAATAAAGGCGCCAACTGGGCCTCCCAGAATAGCCCCGATAATAACGCCAGTTCCAAAACCAATGCCTTCTTTGTCTTGCTCACTTAATTCAATACTTTCACTTGTAGTATTATTGATGTTTTCAAATGCATAAGAGGAATGACTGATAACTGGCGTAATCATTAATGAAGTGATCAAAAACAGATTAGCTGGAGTTAATTTATGCTTAGCTTGCTGTGTGTTAAGGTTAATTTTTTTCATGATGTTTCCTTGTTTTAAAATAGAGTTTTGTTGTTGACGAGTTAATTAAAACAAGAAAAAAAGGTCTTGGAACGGCACAATAAAGGCAAAGTACTGAGCAAATGTGGCAACAATATGGCAATTTTCATAATTACGCGCTTTTATAAAAAATCTCTTATATAGTGCCTGTAACTATGAAAAAGGGTTGTAAGGTAAATATGTCAAAACGAATAGCAATTGTTGAAGATGAAGCCGCGATAAGAGAAAACTATGCTGACGTATTGCGGGCACAAGGTTATCAAGTGCAAACTTTTGCCAACCGAGAGAGTGCTTGTCAAGCCTTTGCACTTAGCCTACCTCATTTAGTCATTTTAGATATTGGTTTAGAGCAAGATTATGATGGCGGATTTACGTTATGCCAATGGTTGCGTAATATTTCAACCACCCTACCCATCATATTTTTAACTGCCCGAGATAACGATGTAGATACCGTTTCAGGATTACGTATTGGCGCAGACGATTACCTAACAAAAGACATTAGTCTGCCACATTTATCAGCCCGTATAGCCGCATTATTTCGCCGTCAAGAGGCATTTAAGCAACCGACACTTGAAAGTAGTCTATTAACTCTTGGCCCTTTAACCATTGATAACCAACGCATGAGTATTCTCTGGCAACAGCAAATTGTTGACTTAACCATCACCGAGTTTTGGATGGTATTTGCATTAGCCAAACATCCCGGCCATGTAAAAAACCGCCAGCAGTTAATGAAGGACTCGAATATCTATGTTGATGACAGCACCATTACCTCACATGTAAAACGCATTAGAAAAAAATTCAACCATATAGACCCTCAATTTGATTGTATAGAAACTATTTATGGCATGGGTTACCGCTGGAATGAAGATGATAAATAAACTAACTTTTCGCTTTGGTTTACGCGCAAAGTTATTATTACTTTCTAGCTTTCTATTTGCCATTCCATGGTTTGGTTATCAATACGTATGGGAAATGGAGAAATACTTACGTTTTGGCCAAGAGCAAACTATTATAGGAACAGCCCGAGCCCTAGCGACATCATTGCATGAGCGCTCTAACCTTTTTAATAATCAAGCGAGCTTTTTACCAAGTGTTGAAAAAGGCAAAGACTTATACGGCTATCAGTTATCACAAGCAATTAACCTTGACGGATTACCACACGATTGGCCAAACTTTCAGACTAAAGCACATTATTATGGCGCTGAAAATCAACTAAGCCAGCCACTGCCAGTAGATAAGTTATCAAATCATTTCACTGCCATGGTTGGAAAGTACGATAAATTTTTGTATTTTTTCCTTCAGGTTGTTGATGATAAAGTTATTTATCGTAACGAGAATGCCCGTGCTATCAATAAGAATGATCACTTTGAATTAGCTTTTACCGATGCACAGGGCAAATTTAAGCACTTTATATTTAGTAATCAGCAACCCGGTTGGTTATCTGCCTACCAAATCAATAATAGCGAAAATAATGAAAGCCTTGATTATCCCATCCCTGCTAATTTTATCCAAGGCCAGTGGCTAAATACTGAACAAGGTTACAACATTGAATTTAGGATCCCCTTAACAAAGATTACCGACCGTCTCGCGTTTGCTGTTCATGATATTGACGAATCATTAGGCTCTACGTTGAGCATAATTGGCAGTGCGGATCCAAGTAGTACTAAAACCTTAGGGACAATATTGGTGCCGTCACCTGAAATTGAGCGCATTGTCCAAGGCATGAGTTACACAAAATCGCGCATTTGGGTGGTTGACCAGCATCATAGGGTATTAGCCAAAAGCGGCGATATCAAAAAAGCGCAAGGTTTGTGGCAAAAAAACATCAATAATTCTGACGATAAAAATTCCTGGTATGGGTTAACTCAACAATACCTTAAGCCGATATTTCAGCATTTAC
>Ga0209291_1000207_pt1 | contig 58099 bp, 44 predicted proteins | sample GOMGulsemesocosm_FD_184633 | JGI IMG/M metagenome (GOLD analysis project Ga0209291, IMG submission 184633) | Methane-oxidizing microbial communities from mesocosms in the Gulf of Mexico - GOM9B Gulf of Mexico (SPAdes) (version 2) | ecosystem: Environmental > Aquatic > Marine > Cold seeps...
TATTTCGTATGGGTTCAAAAGCTTGGTAGTCAATAGAAATAATTGCCATAGGGTAATCAGCAACATCACTATAATCATAACTCCAGTCAGATTTTATTTCTGAAAAAAACACATCATCAACATTGGGTTTTTTATCAGAAGCTTCTACTGCAAGGCTAGTAGTAGAAACAGAAGAGATAACTTGATGTTGGCTTGATATTTTTATGGAACCAAAAGCGGAATCAACTTCAGAAAATACAACTTCAGCATTCGACTGATATTCAGTTTCAGAAACATAAACATGGCTATTGAAAAGGTCAACCGTATTGTCATCTTCAGCAACATTAATCGCGAAATGTTCTAAACCAAGAAATGATTGATGTGTAGTGAAAGTTTGATGACCATTATTTAAGTTAACTTTTTCAACGCCATCAAAAGCGGCTAACTCCCAAACTTCTTCATTGTTATTATTCATAGCTGACTGGCTGAAATCTACAATAAAACCAGCAGCCCCCAGTACGTTACTGTTGTTACCAATACCAACAATAGAAAACGAATGTACAGGCCAGCTACCATCAACAATACGACAAGCTTCAACGTTAACAAAGTGAGTGCTTTGAGAATTTATTATTTCTGTATCGGAAAAGTTTGCTGAACTGGTTACTTTAGTAATATTAGAAATTGGCGCATGAGTCACTTCAACATTTTTGGTGACACATTCGCAGTTTGCATTATCTATTAGTTCAGCATGCTGGGCTTGGTAACTAGCAGCCGTAGTCGCTTTTACCTGATTAAAGCTCACAAAGTCTAAACCTTCAGCTTTTCCAATTTGTTGAGTTTTAGCCGCGATTGTGTAGTTAATTAATTCACTGTCTGATGTAAAGCTAAAAACACCACTCGCATCAGGCTGTAATTTCTCGATTACACTCCAATCACTATTTTGAATAAACAACTCAACATCAACAAAGGGTAATTTCTCACCACATTTATTCGTTAGCGTTGATGTTAATGAAAATGCAAAACTTTTAGGTATCGTTGGTGTTGTACCTGAACTGTCTCCACCGCCTCCTCCACATGCCTGAATACTGCCGAATAAAGATAAAAGTAGAAAGGAATTTTTGTGTTGCTGCCATAAAGAATTTTTGGGCTTGGCTTTTAATTGAAGTGATTTTTTTAACATTTGAATATTTCTTTCCGAGTTTAACGATCCATTGCCGCAATTATAAAGTAATCATCAACAAGACTGAAAGCAATATTATTGACTAGGATGAATTTCGTAATGAAAAACAAAATTAACCCTTATATATAAAAAAGATCAGCAAATGCTGATCTTTTTTATATGATTAACAATGGGTATGTTTATTTTTGCTTATAAAAAGCAGACATTGCTTTATACAATGAATATAAATCAACCTTTGAACCCACGGCATAAGGTGAGTGAATTGACAAAATTGGCACGCCAAAATCAATCACTTCCATATTGTCGTTGGATAAATCGCTACCAATAGTTCCGCCAGAAGCTTTACCTTTATAAGTAGACGTTTGCCATTTAATTTTACTGTTATCTAGATAGTTACGCGTCCACGCCATATATTCAGAATTAGCATTAAAACCACCTCCGTAAAGCTTTAAGTTTATACCATTACCTAAACGTGGTGCATTACCTAACTCCCAAACACCCGCCCAATTAGGGTTAACACCGGGGTTTACATCTGCAGAAATAACTTTCGTATTGCGTAACACTTTACGAAGTTGGTAATCGTTATATTTCGCGCCTTTCTGGTTGTATAACAAACCACTGATCATATCAACAAGGTACGATGAACTTGCCCCAGTATTGTTAATGTTCCCCACTTCTTCATTATCAACTAAAAAAGCAATTGATGTAAATTCAGGAATTTTTTGTTCAAATATTGCTGTAACAGCAGCAATTGAACTGGCTTTGTCATCTTGGCCATAGGCGGCAATCATACTACGATCAAAACCAACATCTCGTGGTTTTGTTGCAGGAACTAATGCTAATTCAGCGGAAACGAGATCTTCAATTGAAATGTCGTATTCTGTTTTTAAGAAATCAGAGATTAACTCTTTTATTGATTTATCTAAATCAGGCTTAGCTGCGATTATAACGTCAAGTTCTTCTTTTTTGATCACGTCACGGCTTTGTCGGCTTCTGTTTGGGTGATCAACATGCGGCGCTAAATCTGGCACCATAAAAATTGGATCGTTATCATCAAAGCCAACAGAAATGTTAACAATTGTGCCGTCTTTTTTATCAACACGGCCAACAAGTGCCAAGGGAATATTTACCCATTGATACGTTTTAATGCCACCATGAACATAAGTTTGTAGCATCGCAAACTTCTGTTTTTCATACAGCGGACGACCTTTTAGCTCTAAGCGCGGTGAATCAATATGAGCTCCAACAATGCGAGTCCCTTGTTCTAAGCCTTTTTTTCCCATCACAATTAATGAGATAGTACGGTCACGGTTCACGTCATAAAAACGTGCACCGGGCTTTAAATTACTGTTTTCTGTTAACCGTTTAAAACCCTGCTTTTCGGCACGTTTAATTGTTTCGGTAACAAACGTTAATTCTGTCGGGGTTTTGTAAATAAAAGTTTTGTAATCAGTTGCGTATTTTTCTACCGCTGCTAATTCGCTTTTAGAAAGATTTAACCAGCTTGAAGGTGATTTTTTCTTTTCTTTATCTTTATCTGATGTTTCTGCATAACTATTACCTGTTAGGGCAATAGCACCTATGATGGCGATGCTTGTAAGCGTTCTTTTTATGTTCATTATTATTTCTTTTAATTAATGGCTCTGTATCATAATAAAGAGTAATAACGCCTTCTGACAAGTTTTATTCGTTGAACAGAGAGAAAACAAGGTGAACGTCTATATTTTTAGGATTTATCTATTGCAAAACACCAAGATAGATATTTAAGATAATTTTGAATTTCAGCGAGTATAAGTCCCCTAATCTGGCTGAACGTTATGTCGTGTTATTGAGTCACTTAATTAAATTTTGATCTGTAAACCCAATGATAAAATTATTACAAGGTATTTACACACCTTATTGACTTAAAAACACAACAACCCACAACAGCCTTTAATAACAATAACTTAGAGGTAACCACCATCTTAATCAACATTCTCATAAAAAGTCCTTACTGTTAATGTCTTCTTAAAAAACGTTTAACCACCCTTTTTACGGGATGACTCAAGATCTTTTGTTAGTGATATATGATATAACATATTCGATATTTTCAATTAAAAGTGTTTCCATCAAGAAACCTTAAAATAATAAAGTAGGATCTGGGTAAATGACATTAAATAAATCTCAAATAGCTAAGGCATTGTCCCTTGCTATTATCGGTTCAAGCGTAGCACTTATGGGTTGTGAAAAAGCGGATACACCAAGCAGCACATCTGCCGTTGAAGCACCTCAAAAACAAACAAGCTTACTGCGTACTAAAAGTGAATCACTTGAAGCGGTTTATGCTGAAATGCGTGCTAAACAAGTCAGTAATGTTAGTTACAAATTAAGCGTTACTATTGACAATAAAAGTGAAAGCTTTTCTGGTTCAACGGAGCTAATGTTTGATTTAGCTAAAGACAACCAAAACGACTTAACCATAGATTTTGATGAAGGTACTATAAAGTCTTTAAAAGTTAACGGCAAAGTTGTTCAGTTTAGCTATGAAAAATGGTTTATTACCATTCCTGCTAGCGAATTAACCGCCGGAAAACAAAGCATTACTATTGACTATGAACGTCCATATTCAACTGACGGCTCTGGTTTTCATCGTTTTGTAGATCCTAAAAATGGTGAAGTGTATTTATACACCGATTTCGAACCTTATGATGCAAACCGTCTATTTCCACATTTTGACCAGCCTGATTTAAAAGCCAGTTATGAAATTGAAGTAACCGCACCCGCTCATTGGCAAATCATTAGTGCAACTCGTGAAACCGAGATCAGCGAAAACGGTGACACTAAAGTATGGTCTTTCCCTGCTTCTGCAAAATTTTCTTCATATGTATTCTCTCTTCATGCCGGTAACTACGCTGTTTGGGAAGATGATTTCGAAGGCATGACTTTACGTCTATTTGCTCGTCAAAGCTTAGCTGAATATGTAAAAACGGATGAATGGTTTATCCCTACTAAGCAAAGTTTTGCTTTCTTCAATAAATACTTTGAAGTGAAATATCCTTTCGGTAAATACGACCAAATTGTAGCACCTGATTTTAACGCCGGCGCTATGGAAAACGTTGCAGCTGTTACCTTCAACGAAGGTTATATCGCACGTGGTGAGAAATCAACGAGTGCCCGTATGAGCTTAGCAAATGTTATTGCTCATGAAATGGCACACATGTGGTTTGGTGATTTAGTGACCATGCGATGGTGGAATGGTTTATGGTTGAACGAAAGTTTTGCTACCTATATGGCCAACCTTGCGATTGCTGAAGCAAGTGATTTTGAAAATAATTGGGACGTTTTCTATTCAGGTACTAAGCAATGGGCTTACCGTACGGATGACTCTGTAAACACTCATGCAATAGAACTTCCGGTTGCCTCTACAGGTGTTGCTTTGTCAAATTTTGACGGTATTACCTATGGTAAAGGTGCTTCAGTGCTTAAGCAGTTACCTTACTACTTAGGTGAAGAAAATTTCCGAGTGGGTGTCAGTAATTACTTGAAAAAATTCTCTTATAAAAACACAGATCTTGATGACTTTATTGGTGAATTAGGTAAGGCTGCGGGTAAAGATATGACCCAGTGGACTCAAGATTGGTTATTTAATGCGGGCTTAAACACCATCAAAGTAAATTACCAATGTAACGAAGGAAAAATCAGTGAGTTTGCTATAAACCAGACCGCACCAGAAGGTTATCCTACATTGCGCGAACAACGTGTTCAAATTGGTTTATACAACGTAAATGCCGATGATAGCGCAATGAACTTAACATCAGCTACACCGATAATGTATAAAGGTGCAACTACTGAAATTAAAGAAGTAATTGGCCAAACGTGTCCTGATTTAGTTTATCCAAACGAAGCAGATTGGGGTTATGTAAAAGTAGACCTTGATGAAAAATCATTAGCCTCAGCTCAAAAACATATCAACGCTATCGATAATCCGACAATGCGTTTGATGTTATGGCAGAGTTTATCTGACAGTGTTCGTGATGCGAATTTAGCCGCAGATCAATTAGTTAATTTTGCTATGGCTAACCTTGAAGGTGAAACTGATTACAACGTAACACGCAAAATTGCGAGTACATTAACTTCAGCGCTAGGTTACTTAACTGTTGCTACGCGTTTAGAGCAAAAGGATTATTCATCGCTTTATATGGAAGTTGAAAATTTATACCTACGTTTATTAGAAAAAGCTGAAGCGGGTTCTGATTTTCAAAAACTTTGGTATAGCCGCTATGTACGTGTTAGTAAAACAACAACACATTTAACAAATTTACAAAATATTTTAAACGGTGAAAAAAGTTTTGATGGCGTGACAATCGATCAAGACAAGCGTTGGACATTAGTCGCTAAAATGAACCGTTACCAACATGGCAATTACAAAGCATTGCTAACGTCTGAAACAGCAAAAGATGTTACTGACTCAGGTGTTAAAAATGCGATTTACTCAGAAGTTCTTCGTCCTGAAGCTGAAGTTAAAGAAAAGTGGTTTAACGTGGTTATTAATAACCCTGACAAATTAAAACTTTCGACACTTCGTTATATTATGTGGGGTTTGTTTCCATCAGAACAACAAGCTTTAGAAGCACCATATAAGGCTAAAATTCTAGCGCACATCCCTAAACTAAATGAAGGGAGTGATTTAGGTTTATTAGAATCTTTTGCAGGTAATATGTTGCCTACGCAATGTAATACAGAAAGTGAAGCAGAATTAGCTCAACTGATTAAGGACTATAGTGGTATGAAACCACAAGTATTAAAAACAGTTAAAGCTAGCCATCAACAAATTGGCCGATGTGTAAAAGCACTTAATTTATTAAAATAATTTTATTTTAGTTTAATCGTCACTCCTTCACATCGACGCACATGGAAGTACTAATGCCGTGATGACATGGATGTCAAAAAACGGCCATGTGACCGTGACATTGCCTGCAGGGATGCAGGTACTTATGACTTGTCTGGAACAAAAGTCATGACCGTTGACGTGCTAGGATGCATTAGTGACTTGAAAGACAGGATGTCTGAGAAAGGCCATCCTGAACATAAAATGGCCTTATGTGAAAACATAAGGCCATTTTTTATAGCGATAAAATAACGCGTTAAAGCGTTAAAGCATACGCTCTAGCTTTCTCTAAATCTTCCGGCGTATCAACACCTTCAACTTCTAAACGCGTCTTAGCAACAGCAACATGTATTTTCTCGCCTTGCCATAGCACTCTTAGCTGTTCTAAAGATTCAATCTGTTCTAATTGACTTGTTGGCCATTGAACGTAGTCTTTAATAAAACCTGCGCGATAGGCATAAATACCAATATGCCTTAAATAAAAGTCGCCAATGGATGCCACATTATCTTCATTAAGAAAACGAGATCTGTCATAAGGTATGGTTGAGCGACTAAAATACATCGCGTATCCATGTTTATCTGTAAGCACTTTTACTGCATTGGGATTAAATGCTTCTTCAACATCATGAATATGCACCGCAAGTGTTGCCATTCTAGCTTGTTGTTGATTGGTTCTTTGTTGATTCGCTAAGTTTCGTGCAACTTGAGCAATATTTTCCGCCGGGATAAAAGGTTCGTCCCCTTGCACATTAACAATAACTTGATCGTTATCGAAATCGTAAATTTCCATAACTTCAGCCAAACGTTCTGTGCCTGACTGGTGATCAGCCCGAGTTTTACAAACTTCTCCCCCAAAGGCAGTAACTACTTTAGCGACTTCTTCGTTATCCGTGGCAACAATCACTTGGCTGGCACCACTTTGCTGCGCTTTTTCAACAACCCACTGGATCATTGGCTTGCCGCTAATATCGGCTAACACTTTTCCCGGTAAACGAGAAGATTCAAATCGAGCAGGAATAACAACAACAAAAGACATTCAATTCTCCTAATATATTTGATTAATCGCTTTCGGTAATGCGGCGTGCTTCACTTTCAAGTAAAACAGGTATACCTATTTCAATCGCGTAAGCGAGACGGTCGAATTTACAGATTAATTCTTGTTGTTTTTTATCGTAATCTAGTTTGCCCTTACATACTGGACAGGCCAAAATTTCCATCAGTTTCACATCAAATGCCATGATTATTCTCTTATTTATGAGTGTATTTATTCTTAATTTAGCGCTAGCGGAACTTTAGTTTAGCTTTAATTCGGCTAAGTTTATCAGCTTTTATTTTGTCAAATAACGCATCTAATAATGGCATTATTTGTTTGTATTCAATTTGTGCATCAACGGGTAAATACCACCAGTTGCTTTTAGCAAAAGTTGTACATTTAACTGCATCTTTTTCTGTCATCAGCAATGGAATGTTATCAGAAAAGCTAACGAATTGTGCCTCATTATAATGTTGGTGATCAACAAAACTTACAGATCCCCCAATGCTAAAACCAATATCCGACAAGGTTTTAAAAAAACGAGAGGGGTCACCAATTCCGGCTATGGCATTGATATAATTCTTGTCTTTACCATTATCGTTTTCATTAGCCTGACAAAACAGATGAAAATCTGCTAATAACATACGTTGATTAGTCTTGATATTAACAACACTTTTTGCCATTAATTTCATCGAAATTTTCGGAATACCAGAGTGATAACCTTCATTAATTTTTGCAGTGCTCTCGCCATTAAAAATAAGACCATCAACCGTTTTTAGGCGCCATAGTCCTTCCCGCAGTGGGCCTGAAGGTAATAATAATCCATTACCAAACTTTCGCTTATTATCAATCACAATGAGTTCAAAGTCTCGTTTCAAACGATAGTGTTGCAAACCATCATCAGCAATAATAACTTCACAGCCTTGTTTAGTTAATAACTGCGCATTTGCTATACGATCACTACCTACAACAACAGGAATACCATGGCGTTTATATATTAAAAACGGCTCATCTCCAGCTTCAGTAGCACTACTGGTCTCGTTGAGCAAATAGGGATAATGCGGTGCTTTTCCACCATAACCTCTGCTGATCACTCCTACTTTCATGCCTTTCGCTAAACATTGATCAATTAAGTATAAAACAACAGGTGTTTTTCCATTGCCGCCAATGCCAATGTTACCTACCACCACCACAGGTACATCTACCGTGAAAGATTTGAAAAAGCCACGTCGAAAACACATACGTCGACAAGCTGATAAGCACCAAAAAACAAAGGTAAAAGGAAGCAACAAAGGTACGAGTAACCATTTGGCTGAATGTTGAAAAAACCAAACTTTTTCAATTAAACGCATAAAGAAATCTCAAATATCATTTTTATTCGCTAAATTGAAAGTTATGTAATTTTGCATAAGCACCATCTTTTGATAATAAACTCTGATGATCGCCCTGTTCAAGGATTTCACCATGTTCCATGACGATAATTTTATCAGCATTTTCAATAGTAGATAAGCGGTGAGCAATGACAATACAGGTACGATTTCGTTGTAATACTTGTAAAGCATCTTGAATATGACGCTCAGATTCAGTGTCTAATGCGCTGGTCGCTTCATCAAGAATTAAAAAAGGTGCATCACATAATAATGCCCGAGCGATTGCCACACGTTGGCGTTGTCCGCCAGAAAGTAACGCACCATTATCACCAATATTAGTATCTAGTCCCTCGGGCATATCATCTGCGAACTCAATAACATGGGCACTTTTAGCGGCAGCAATAATTTCATCTCGGCTAGCACTCGGCTTTCCATAAGCAATATTATTAGCAATAGAGTCATTGAATAACACGACTTGTTGAGAAACATAAGCAAACTGAGTACGTAAGTCTTTCAATCTGTATGAAGTGATATCTTGCCCATCGATCAATACTTTACCGGCTGTTGCATCATAGAAACGCAGTAACATAGCACTTGCGGTTGACTTTCCACTACCTGAACGACCAACCAATGCAACGGTTTCTCCGGCATTAGCAGTAAAACTCAATTGAGTAAGCGCTAATGTTTCATCATTTTTATAAGAGAAATCGACTTGCTCAAATGCAAGCGTACCTTTTGCTTTATCAAGGGTTTGTTGGCCGTCATCTTTTTCTTTTTCTTGGTCTAGTACTGCAAAAATACTCACACAAGCAGCCATACCATTTTGAAAGTCACTGTTAACCGTCGTTAATAATTTTAACGGCCTTAACAGCATCGTCATACAAGTAATAACGGTTATAAAAATACCAGGGGTTAAACTTGCCTTCATGCTTTCTAAGTTCGCAACGTACAGCACAAACGCTAATGCGAAAGAAGCTATAATTTGAATTAATGGCACGCTAAAAGATTTTGTCGCCACCATTTTCATTCGTTGTTGGCGATTATGTTTATTAATTTTACCAAAGCGTTCAAATTCACGTTGTTGACCACTAAAAGTCAAAACAACTTTATGGGCATTAAACGTTTGTTCTGCAGCAGAAGTAACTTCGCCCATCGCATTTTGGATTTTTTTACTGACTTGGCGAAAACGCTTAGACACAACGGTCACAATAACCGCGATAATTGGCGTTATAAGGAGAAATATTGCCGATAACTGCCAGCTGTTATAGAACATAACGGCGAGAAAACCTATGACCATAGCGCCTTGTTGAACTAAGGTGAGTAACGCTTTACTTGTCGCATTCAATACTTGTTCTGTATCAAAAGTGAGTTTAGAAATTAAAGTGCCGGTAGATTCTTTATCATGAAAAGTAACCGGTAGCGCCATGATGTGTTCAAATAAGTTTTGCCTTAAATCAGTAACAACATTATTACCCACCCAAGCCAAACAATAATTACCAAAAAAATGACAAATGCCACGAATAATAAAACAGACGATCACAAACAGTGGTGCCCATTTCATAAAATTAGGGTTAGCATCCGTTAAACCATCATCGATTAATGGCTGTAATTGCGAGAAAAATAAAGTGTCGATGCCTGCATAGCCCAACATGCCTAAAATAGCGACGACAAACCCTGATTTATAAGGTTTAGCATATCCTATTAAACGTTTGAAGTTTTGCCACGTTGTGGCTTCTACTGTTTCTTTATTCTTACTTGCTAACATTCAGTATCTCGGTGACTTAACGATGAATGACAATTAATTCCAAATTAATGTCTCGGTTATTTTAACGCTTTTTTGTATATTCAACCAACTAATAATATTAGGAAAATTAATTAGCAAACCAATAAGGATTGATATGCTCTCGATAACTTTCAATTTCAAGTCCTTGATGTTCAATTTTTATTTGGATCATTCCTTGCTCTGCTGTTGAATATGGCGTGACATTAAATTGATCATAACGTTTAAGTACCGCTTTATTAGGCATATGCCATCGATTCAAAAATCCAGCACTAAATATAACAGCATCGGGAGACACTGCTTTAATAAATCGAGAACTTGATGAGGTTTTTGAGCCATGATGCGGCGCAATAATCACATCGGCTTTCAACTGTTTAGCAGTTTCGAGGCTTGCTGTAAGTAATTTTTCAACTTTTCGAGAAACGTCTCCAGTCAATAACACGTTATATTTGCCATCGGAAATATTAATAACGCAAGAATTGTCATTTTCATTTTCTTGAATAGTTACGGGCCATAACACAGAAAATGTTAATCCTTGCCAAGTAAAATTATCCCCTTGCTTACAACTGCCATTTTCAGCAAAACTATATTGTTTAGTGATTTTTGACGATTCATTATATTTTATATTGGCGACGCTCATTTTATTTAGGGCAACTTGTTTATCTATAAATGATAAACCACCCGCATGATCGTTATCGGCATGACTTAGTATTAAATGATCAATCTTCTCAATACCGCGGTATTGGAAGTATGGAAAAATAACACTTTCCGCCAAATTAAAGCCGCTAGGATAACTTGCACCTGTATCATATAAAATGGCTCGCCCATTTCGCTCAATCACAACCGATAGTCCTTGACCGACATCGAGCACGTTGACTTGCCAATCATTATTTTTCTTCTGATGTTCAAAATAAAAAGAGATTAACGGAAATATAAAGAGGACAGCAATTAATAGAGTTTTTTTGGGTAACGTTAAAAAATAACTGATAAAAAATAAACCACTGATAACAAGAATGATCATTAATGTTTTATGGCTAACATCAATAAATAACCCTTCTTGATGTGATAAATAACTCAACCACTGCCAAATCAAATCTAATGAGGCTAACGATAGCTCAAGAAATAATATTGAAAGTGCTTCACTAAAGGGCATAACAACTACCGACAGCAAGCATAAGGGTATCGCAGTGAAGCTCATCCATGGAACTGCGATGATATTAGCAAGGAGTGCTGAAAGAGGTAGTTGATGATTCAACATCGCTGCAACGGGTAACATAAATAACGTTAGGCCTAACTGCACAATAATTAATGAAGAAAGCCACGCTTTCACTTTCTGTAACTTACTATTACCTGATAATGATATTAATTTTCGACATCGCCAAATGACCAATAAAATAAGTGTTACCGCATAAACGCTTAGCCAAAAACTCACGCTAAATAAACTAAAAGGTGACAAGAGAATAATACAAACGATACTGAGTAATAACCAGCGGGTCACCGTTAGTTTAACCGCTAACAACTTACTACCAATAAAGATTTGCATCATGATTAATGCACGAAGAGTGGGTAAGGAAAAACCAGCAAGATACGCATAAAATATCGCAACAAGACTACTAAAAACAAAAGCGATAATGCGACTATTTTTATTAACCAGCCACAACTTACCTTTTTCAGTAAACAATAAGTGAATGGGAATAAAGCGAAAACACATGACCATCAAGCCAAAAGCACCACTGGCAATTAAACCTAAATGCAGGCCAGAAATCGCCATTAAATGCTGTGTTCCGGTTGCTTGTAACACTTGCCATTGATCCGCGGTAATTTTTCCACGCTCGCCGAAAGTAAGCGCAAAAATAAAATGATGCCTTTGGCTTTTTGATACTAATGAACTGACTATTTCATTAAGTTGTAAGTATAGCTTTTGTCGATAAGTAGGTTGTGCATCAATCACTTTGTTTTCTATTGAATGCTTCACATAGCCAGTAGCATGTAGTTCCTTTTGTCTTAACCACGTTTGATAACTAAAACCACCAATGTTTGCAAAACCATGAGCTGGCTTGATACGCACTTTCAGTTGCCAATTTTGTCCTTGTTTTACGTTTCCAACATGACTTGAAATTTCTTCTAATAAAGGTTTATCATCCCAGCGAAGACGAATATTAATATTTTTTGTCAGTTTTCGATCATTAATTTCATCAACAATAAAATTAAAGCGTGACACTTTTCTTTCAACCTCGTTGTTTTTTACCTTACGACTTAAGGTTGTTGGGATATTAGCAACCACTCCTTTTACTGTGATGGTTTTCCCTACATAGTCAGTTTGAGTTAGGTTATTAGCTTTCCATATATTTTGATATGAAAAACCAGCACTTAATACCCAAGCACAACCAAAAAATATGCCACTGAAACTACGTAGCCTTTTGAAGAGACAAAAAATAGCGGCAAAAAATAAACAAAACAAAAGTTGAGAAAAATCTGGTACTATCGGTAAGAATAGTGACAGAATAGCACCGATAAAAAATGTAAATAGCCACCGTTCCATAGTGAATAATTTCCGTATTTGTCTATTCGATTAATTAAGTCTACATAATATAAGTAAAGTATATGCCTAAAAAACTCATCAAGCGTTATATGCCTGATCACAACACCATAAAAAATAATAAATATTTACAGATTTTTGGTGATTTACTGCATAACCCTAACTTATGGCACTTAAACCGTCGCTCAGTCGCAAAAGCATTTGCGGTCGGGCTGTTTTTTGCATTTATCCCTGTGCCATTTCAAATGGTACTAGCCGCAGGTTTTGCAATTATAGTACATGCTAACTTACCCCTCGCTGTGGCACTCGTCTGGATAACAAACCCCCTGACCATACCGGCGATTTTTTATGCTTGTTATATTGTGGGAACATGGTTAATAGGCTCTAAAGAAGAAGAGTTTGTATTTGAAGCTAGCTGGCAATGGATTATTGATAGTTTATCAACTATCGGACCAGCATTTTTATTAGGCTGTGGCGTACTAGCGATATTATTTTCAATCTTGGGTTATTTCGCTATACATGCTCTGTGGCGATATTCGGTTTTAAAAGAATGGAAGAAACGTAAGAATAGATAGCAGAAGAACATAAAAGCATATAATGACTACACGTCGTAACTATATGCTTTTTTTTTGTAAAAAATTAAATATTCTACATTTGCCCCAGCACTTGTGCAGGTTGAACTTTAGTCGCTTGCCAAGCAGGGTATAATGTTGCCAACAAGCTCATTGTTAATGCCGTGACTACCGTCGCTACAACATCATTCTGGCTTAAATGAGTAGGCAGAAAGTCAATAAAATAAACATCGCCTGATAACATTTTTACGTTAAAAAACGTTTCAACTGCAATAACGATATCGGTCAAATTAAGGGATATGGCAATACCTAATATGGTTCCAACTAAGCAGCCAACCACACCATTAACTAAACCTTGAAACATAAAAGTTCCCATGATAACAGAGGCTTCTGCGCCCATGGTTTTCAAAATGGCAATATCCCCTTTTTTCTCATTTACCGCCATGATGAGTGTCGAAACAATATTAAAACTTGCAACGGCAATAACCAGTACCAAAACAATAAACATCACTAGGCGAACGAGTTGTATATCATTAAAGATATGCCCATTCTCTTGAGTCCAATCTTGAATCGCAACATAAGTATCAAAGCTATAAGCTATATCTCGAATCACCTCAGGTGATTGGAAAACATTAGCCACTTTTATTCGAATTCCTTGCACTTGTCCTCTTTCTAAATTCACCATTTTTTCCGCATGAGCCAGTGAAAGGTACACAGAAATTTCATCCATTGTACCGCCAAACTTAAAAATGCCCACCACCTTGACTTGATGCTTAACCGGCACAGGAAATTTGACGCTTGCTTGGTTATTAATTTTTTGATTGACCGCACTCGATAATAATAGTTGCAGTGAATCACCTAATTCAAGATCTAGTTTTTTTGCCACACCAGAGCCAATAACGACACCGACAACGGGATTTTCACTGTTTTCATTATCACCAATCGCTTGCCAACTGCCAGCAATCATATAGTCAGCAATAGTAGAGACCTGTTGCTCTAATTTTACATCGACACCACGCACTGCAACCGCTTTAATTTCACTGCCATGTTGCATCATGCCGGTAAGTTTGATGACCGGAGCTGCTGCGATCACTTGTGGGTGTTGTTGGATTTTAGCAACATGCTTTTGCCATTTATCAATAGGTGTATTAATGGCTATAAGTTCACCGTGAGGGATCACCGACAATAGGTGTTGAGCTAATGCTCTCTCGAAACCATTCATGGCAGATAAAACAATAATCAATACCATCACACCAAGGGCAATACCAATAGTAGAAGACGCTGAAATAAATGAAGAAAAGCCTTTACCGTTTCGGCTACGCACATAACGTAAACCTAAAAATAAACTCAATGATTTATTCATCGAAAAACCTTAACGTTCAAGTGGCGCTAAACGGCCATGTGATAAACGTAATTGACGATCCATTCTCGCAGCAAGCGTTAAATCATGTGTCACGATAACAAAACTAGTATTAACGGTTTTATTAAGGTCTCGCAATAATTGATAGATCTGCTCAGCTGTATCAAAGTCTAAATTTCCTGTGGGTTCATCAGCAAGTATCAACGAAGGCTTAGTCACTAGCGCTCTAGCAATAGCTACACGCTGACGTTCGCCGCCAGAAAGTTCTGAAGGTCTGTGCTCAAAGCGATGGCTCAGCCCTACTTGCTTTAACATTTCTTGTGCAGATTCTAAAGCAACTTTAGGTGAATTCCCTCGAATAAGGAGCGGCATCGCAACGTTTTCTTCTGCAGAAAATTCCATCATTAAATGATGAAACTGATAAATAAAACCAATATGGGTGTTACGAAACTTAGCGCGTTGTTTTTCAGATAAAGTATGAATATCAACGTCATTGATAAAAACTTGCCCTGCAGATGGTGAATCTAAGGCACCCGCTATATGCAAAAATGTGCTTTTTCCACAACCAGAACTCCCCACTATGGCGACAAGTTCTCCCGTTTCTACAGATAAATCTAATCCATCTAATACTTTTGTTTCAAGGCTTCCCTGAAAATATGATTTTGATAATTGCTGACAATGTAAACCTTTACTCATGTCGTAAAACCTCGGCGGGCTGTGTTAAAGACGCTTGATAAGCGGGATATAAAGTAGCAACGAAACTCATCGCCATTGCTGATAAAATAATAGTAAGTACATTATTTACTGATAGTTCGACAGGTAAAGACTGTCCTGCCCCCAGTAAACTGACTCCTAGCAGATTAAAAATACTGTCTAAATTTAAAGTAAGGAATGAACCTAAAGCAGTACCTATGGTAACGCCCCAAAAACCATTAATTAAACCCTGAGTAATAAATATTTTCACTATCCCTAGGCGATCTAACCCCAGAGTTTGCAAAATACTAATTTCACCCTGCTTTTCAATAACGACCATGACTAAAGCAGAAACAATATTAAATGCGGCAACGGCAATAATTAAACTCAACATTAGCCACATCATATTTTTTTCCATACGAACTGCCGCAAACAATGCGCCTTGACTATCATTCCAAGTGGTATAATTATACTGGCTATATTCAGCTTTCAGTTCAGTAACCACTTGCTCAGCAGAAAAAGCATCATCGAGATATAAACGGAGTTTCTCAACACCGTCGCCCCTTTGTCTATGCAATTTTGCACCATATTTACTGTGAATATAAACGAGGGTTGCGTCTACTTCTGAGCCAATGCTAAAAATGCCTGATATAGTAAAAGTTCGTTGTACAGGTATTCTTCCCATTGGTGTGAATACTGTTTTATTAGGGAGTGTTAAGCGTACTTTTTCGCCTAGCCCCACATCCAGTTTTCTTGCCAATGATCTCCCTATTATCACTGAAAACGACTGGTTTGATAAACTGTCTAAACTACCTGACAACATCGAGGTATTAACAATGTTGTGTTGCTCAAACTCAGGCATGATCCCTTGAATAAGCACAAAATCTAAAGCACCAGAATTAGCTTGTATTAGCGCTTCACTTTCCAGAAGTGGCGTTACCTGTTTGACTTTCGGGTGGAGTAACAACTGTTCTCGAAGTGTTTGCCATTGAGATAAAGAGGTTTGTTTGCTGAGTTGAGATTCATCTGCCACAACGATATGGGGAACTAAGCCGAGTACTCTACGTTTTTGCTCTCCTTCTAAGCCATCCATCACGGAAACAACCGTAATTAAAGAAGCTACGCCAAGTACTATACCTACAATAGAAAAAAAGGTGATAAAGGAAACAAATCCTGAACTTTTGCGACTTCGACTATACCGAAGACCAATGAAAAAACTGACGGGTTGAAACATTATATAAACTTCATCTTTTATATAGTAGAAAGAGAACATTCCCTTTAATTAATGACTTGCAGCATATCACAGCCAATATTTTATTTGGCAAGAAAAAAGCGAACAAGTAAAGTCATTAAAAACAAATATCAATAATATTCATTTTATTTTCAAAAGGTTAAATGAAAATCTTGCGAATTAACCATTATAATGTACAAAATAAAATACAGGGCTGCTTAAGCATTATGTAAAAATTCATGTCAAAATCTAGTAAATAGCGCTGTAACCCTTTAGTATCAATGCGTTTAACATTTTATAACAATAATTTTTCACTTAAAGATGAGATTACAATGAAAAAGATAATAACAAGTGCGGTATGTTCTTCTTTATTGCTGCTTACAGCGTGCAGCGACAATACACAAAGCACTGAAACAGCTAAGAAAGAAATGCCGGTCATGCAAAAAACTGCGTTAGCTTCAGGTATCGACAAAGCGACTATGGACCTAACAGTTCGCCCACAAGACAACTTTTACCGCTATGTAAATGGTGCTTGGTTAAACGCTAATGAAATTCCAGGAGACAAAACGTCAATTGGTGCATTTTATGACTTACGTGACGAAGCTGATGACAATGTAAAAGTAATCATCGAAGAATTAGCAGCAACAGAAAATCTAAAAATGGGCAGTGACGAACAAAAAGTTGCTGACTTATTTCGTTCATACATGAACACAGATGCACGTAACGCTGCCGGCACTACGCCTATGCAACCATTATTTGATAGTATCAATGGTTTAAAAGACAAGAATGAGCTTGCTGCATTTTTTGGTGAGAACCAGAAAAACGGTGTTGGCAGCCCATTAGCGTTTTATATCAGTGTTGACGCTAAAGATTCGACTCGTTATGCAACTCATATATGGCAAAGTGGTCTAGGCTTACCAGACAAAGATTACTACTTTGATGAAAAAGAACGCTTTGCTGCATTACGTAAAGGCTATGTAGCTCATATTGAAAACATGTTCAACTTAGCAGGTTTGAAAAATGGTAAAGCTGCCGCTGAAACTATTATGGCCATTGAAACTAAATTAGCAGGCTATCATTGGACAAAAGTTGAGACTCGTGACAGCGATAAACGTTACAATAAATTTGACGTTACTGACTTAAAGACTGTAACTGATGCATTCAATTGGAATGCTTACCTTTCAGGTCAGGGCGTAACCGCACAAAAAGACATCATAATTAACCAACCTTCATTTGTGAAAGGTTTTGGCGAAACATTTGCGGCAACCTCTTTAGCTGAGTGGCAAACATATTTAACATTCCACGCATTAAGTAATTTTGCAGGTTCTTTAACAACTGATTTAGATAACGAAAATTTTGATTTTTATTCAAAGCAGTTACGTGGCCAAAAAGAACAACGTCCAATGTGGAAACGTGGCGTTGGCGTCGTTAACGCTAACTTAGGTGAAGTTATTGGTAAAGTGTATGTAAGTCGTCACTTTAAACCTGAAGCTAAGACTCGCATGACACAACTTGTTGAGAACCTGCGTGGAGCGTATGGCGCAAGTATTGATGAATTAGAATGGATGTCTGCATCAACTAAGAAAGCGGCACACATAAAACTAGCAAGTTTTGACCCCAAAATTGGCTACCCTAATAAATGGATAGATTACTCTGCCCTTGTTATTAAAGGTGATGATTTAGTAGGAAACAACATGCGTTCAGGTACGGTGTCTCACCTGAAAGAAGTAGCAAAACTTGGCGGTCCAATCGACAAGCAAGAGTGGGGAATGACACCTCAAACAGTTAATGCGTATTACAATCCAACTAAAAATGAAATTGTATTCCCTGCAGCAATTTTACAACCACCGTTTTTCAATTTAGCGGCTGACGATGCTGTTAACTATGGCGGTATTGGCGCGGTTATCGGTCATGAAATGGGCCACGGGTTTGACGATCAAGGTAGTAAATATGATGGCGATGGCAACTTGCGCAACTGGTGGACTGAAGCAGATTTAGCCGCTTTTAAAGTACGCACAGATGACTTAGTAACACAGTACGATGGCTACTCAGTATTTGAAGACTTAAATGTAAACGGTTCTTTGACTCTGGGAGAAAACATTGGTGATTTATCAGGGGTAACTATTGCCTATAAAGCTTATATCGCATCATTAAATGGTGAAGAAGCACAGGTAATTGATGGGCTTACTGGCGATCAACGTTTCTTCATGGGTTTTGCTCAAGTATGGCGTGGGAAAAAGGTAGAGAAGTCACTACGTAACCAAGTAGCGACTGACCCACATTCGCCAGGCGAATTCCGTGCATTAGGTTCTTTATCTAACATGCCTGAGTTCTACAAAGCGTTTAACGTTAAAGAAGGTGATGCTATGTACCTTGCTCCTGAAAAACGTGTAAAAATTTGGTAAGCAACACGCTTAGTTAAATAACGTGAAGATGAATGATAATAAAATGCCAACAATTTTGTTGGCATTTTTTTATTCGAAAAAGATTAACGTTTATTTTAATGAAAGATTATTAACATTAGTAAAGTACTTAACACTCCTTATATTGTAAATAATCTAAAACCTCGTAAACTATACCAACATAGATAGACGACATTCTGGGAACAAGGTGTGAACCCTTGACTGTACCCGCAACTGTGAATTGCTTTCATTTAATAATATAAGCAAAAGTCAGCATACCGAATACTTATCTAAAAATTTACATAAAATCGTGCGGGAATACACGGTAAATTGCTACAAAGTAAGGACTTCCCTTACCGATAGCCTTGCCTTTTCTCCTATTACAAAACTACATTTACCATCAGGAATAATCATGGTTGACGAAACACAGAAAAGCGAAAAACACCAAGCACGCATGCAAAAAGTGAAAGACAAAGTTGATGCAAGAGTTGATGCTGCTACCGATGAACGCGGAATACTCATTGTTATTACGGGTAATGGTAAGGGTAAATCAACATCAGGATTTGGCACATTAACGCGTGCAGTAGGACATGGATTAAACGCAGCCGCGATTCAGTTCATCAAAGGCACTTGGGCTTGTGGTGAGCGTAACGTACTTGAAAAACTGGGCGTTCCCTTCCATGTTATGGCTACAGGTTTCACTTGGAATACTCAAGACAAAACGGCTGATATTACGGCTGCAAAAATTGTATGGGAAGAAGCTAAAAAGCTATTAGCCGATGAGACTATTGATGTCGTTCTACTCGATGAACTGACCTACATGTTGTCATACAAATACCTTGATCTTGATGAAGTACTTGACGCAATAGCCAATCGACCTCCTATGCAGCATGTTATCGCTACAGGGCGTGGAGCTCATCGTTCATTAATAGAACTCGCTGACACTGTCAGTGAAGTACAATCAATCAAACATGCATTTGATAATAAAATCAAAGCGCAAAAAGGTATTGACTGGTAAGGTTAAGACATACAGTTCGTCCTGAACATAAAAAGCCCATGCTAGCATGGGCCACTGAATGAACTTCATTCAATTGCTTTAATAGTAATTCCCGTGCCTAAACTGATTTATTTTTGTTCCTTCGCTCGGTATAAGATCTTTGTTTAAAGAAATGAGCTTTTTATACTCCTCTGGAAAATATTTTTGGAGCCTTGCAACTCTTGCATAATGACTAGGCTCAAATTTTGAGAACATTTTCATGATTTCACTGATGTCTGAATTTAGCCTACCTTGCCCATAACTTTCGTCTAACAATATATCAAGCACATCTAATCCTAGCTTCCCAGAATCTGCGATTAAGCCATTATCGATTAACAGTTTAACTGCTTTAGAAGAATTCAATACGGCAGAGATAAAAAGATCATTATCGAATTTGTCTCTAATAGAAAAATCAAACCCCTCATTTAATAATAGCTCCCATTTATCAATAGGCAGATTTTCAAAGGCAATTAAACTTGATGGAGGTTGCGGAGAAACCCTTGCATTCCAAATCGGGAGTAAGTCATCAACATTTCTGAGTAATAGCGCCAATAAAGTATCTGTTTCCCTTAAAGTTAAAGGATTTAAAACACTGTAATCAAAAGCACGTTGATACTGATTTTCCACCAATAAGTCGATGAACTTGCTTTCTTGATTAGAAGAAAGGTTTCTATGGGAAAATGAATTTAAATCGCGCCATAGTTCGACTAAAACAGGGTCAATTTCATGTAGCCGCTCAGGGATGTTTTGATTATCTTTCCTAATTCTCTGTATAACCTTACGTGCTTCGTTGGTCTCTAAAAATCCTTCTTCAGCGAGCAACGCCTTTCTTATTGCGTCACAAGACTTTGCCTTGTTACTTAAAGCTTCCCTCCAAATTGTCATATGTGCAATTGCCTTTGAAACTAAAGATTGATCGGGTGGGATTTGCTCAATATTGTGATGAATATCAATTAATTCGATGCGGTACAACAATTCGAGAAGACGAGGCTCTAAGTCGTTTGAGATTTGGAAAAGTCTTCTATTTGGAGCTCTAAAGAAAGTTGTAGTTTCCTCCCAATCGTCTATAAAACCATGCGCTCTATACCCTTTATTTATTAAGTAAGTTAAGGTATTTAGATACTTATTTGGAAAAACTTTCAATTTTTTGTAAGCTTTCGCGCCTGAAGGTAAGTTCAGTAAAGCAATGTCCATACCTGTTATGATGCCAGGCTCATTTGTTGGCGTTACGCCAAACTCATCTAAAAATTTTAAAAACGCCGTATTAAAATTAGCAGCGGCTAAATCGGCCAAATTATAATATGAATTATGAGCACCATGTACAAATAGCGGCATATCTTCTGGCGTTTTCGTTTGCTCAAAGAGCAATTTAAGATATTCAATCGGCATATCGTTCTTTATGGCAATGGCAACCTCGTTTACCGTGAATGAATGCAGCGATATGGCTTGTTTATATTCGTCAATGTCTAGCGTTGTAGCAGTCAATACAAATAAGATTGCAGGTGAGATGACTGAACTACCAGCAATAGATAAAGGCGATTCTAAATAAGTAGTAAAATTGTCTTTATTATCAAGTAAAGCATAAACATCTGCTTTAGTAATATCTTCGGCTAAGTTCAAATCCCAAATGAAGTTAACATTGCTCGCTTCAATATTTTTAAGCTTTTGAACGACATTTGGGATCTCACTGGTGGAAAACCCTTCAATAACTGATAACCCCTTCCAGTCGTTTAAAATATCAAGCGATGATGTAAAGTTATATTTAGCTTTTTTAATATTGATTTTGGCTTCTAAAAGCAAATTATCATAACGTTTATAAAATACTTCATATTGGTGTGAATAGGCCAAAAGCTCTCTATCAGTTTTACCTTGCCCTATCTCTTGCTCTAAAGCCTTGACGATCTCTTGATTAATACTAAGACCTTGATTAGTAGAGTTTAAACTTTCATTCCTATTTCTGCATTGTTTATTGGCAAGGGTCAGTTTTTTTAATTTTTTCGTCGCAAATGTTTTCATTTTAGGCTGAACATATTCATCAACAGGCACTTGGGTAAGGGTAGGTTCAGCATTATCTTTTTCGGGACTTTCGGAGGTCAGATTTTGCTTGGGGAAAAAAGTGATTAAAATTAAAGCTAATATTATAAGTATTATGACTAATTTTTTCATTGGTTTTATCTTCATCCTTGATATTAAATATTAAGCCACAATCAACCGTAACATATTATTTTAGTTGGTTTTTTTGCGGGCTGCATCTATGCAACTTGTATTATAACTAAAACTGATTAAATCTTCACGTGTGAAATTTGGTTAACTTCGTCAACACATTACAGGCGTGGCTTCTTTTACTTTTCCCGTATATTAAGTATTTAATGAGTCATAAATAAAAAAGCCACTATTAAAAATAGTGGCTTCAAGTTCATATAGTTGCCTATACATATAGAGGCTTTTTTATAAACATTCTTTTCTATAAAAACAGAGACTGATTTATAGACAGTCTCTATTTAGACACAAATTCTATTAAGCGTCGTAGCAACATCTATTGAAGTATTTTGCTGTTGCTCAGCATGTTGAGCGACAGAACTTAAACCGTTAGTAATATCTCGGCTCAAAGACGCAACTTCCGCCATATTAGTACTTACAGAAGAGGTAGATTGCTTTTGTTGCTCTGTACCACTTGCAATTTGAGACGTTAACGCATTAACCTCATTAAATACTTGACCTATTTGCTCTAACGCTTCGACGACTTCTGCTGAGTGCGTTAGGCTGTCTTGCGTTAACTCTTGACCACGTGAAATAGCCGTCACTGCATTGGTTGATTTTTCTTGTAAACCTTCAACCATTGATTGAATTTCAACTGTAGCTTCTTGTGTTCTATGCGCTAAGGCTCTGACTTCATCGGCAACAACCGCAAAACCTCGACCTTGCTCTCCAGCACGTGCCGCTTCAATCGCCGCATTTAACGCGAGTAGATTTGTTTGGTCTGCAATACCACGAATTACATCCAAAACCGAACCAATATTTGAACATTCGGTTTGTAACAAAGACAAATCGGTGGCCATTTCAGTAACTTCTTCAGAAAAAGCTTCGATAGTTTGCTGACTCGTATTAGAAGAAGTTGTACCTTGCGATAAAATAGCAATAACTTGATTTGTGGTATCACTCACTCGTGAAGCACTTTCAGAAAGTATAGTAGATGTTGAAGCGACTTCATCAATAGAGGTCGCCATTAATTCGATTTGTCTAGCCGAATCATCAACCGCTTGAACTGAATCAACCATCTGTGTGGCGAGTAAAGATGAACCTTCTTTTAATGATTCAGATTCCTTTCGTAATTCTTCAAGCACATCTGACAAATCACTAATAAATGAACTCAACTCATTAGTCGTAATAGCAAGTTCGTCATTTCCGGGATCGACCAGTGGGCCAGGAGGCGCCTTCTTAGGGTTTACGACAAGTTTGAGATAGTCTTGTAGTTTTGCTAAACGAGAGGACAACTGCTGCTCTATAAATATAAATCCAGCAATTAATTGAACAGTTATTAACGCGACAAGTATACCGATAACAGTTGATTTACCTAAATCATCTGCTAATAACATAATAAGTAGAGTTGCTAATATTCCAACAACCGCCGTTGGTATAAGTAATTTCAGGCTTAAGCGAGTAAACATAGAGTATCCATTATGTTAATTTGTAAAGGTGAGTTTCAAATAAGTAGCTTTAAAATAAACTACTTGTCTTTATCTTATTATAAATTACCTATTATTGAACTGTTTAGCTAACAATATTTACTAATTTTGGTAATTGGACAAAAAACCGATATTAATTTAGCTATAATTAATCTATTAATTGTTAATTAGTCATAAAAGTACGAATAGGAAGTCGATAAATGTCTATTTTTATTATCATTATTGCGTTAGGTATTATTGTTGGTGGGATCACGGTTTTAAAGAAGTCTGCACAAAAATTCCATCTGAATAAAGAACAATTGGAACGCATTAAAAAACGTTCGAAAGAACAAGAAGATAAAGATTTAAAAAACGATTGATTACAAAAATTTGTTTAGACCAAATGAAAATCAATTTTTTATATCGGGCCATGCCCCTACAGCTGTACGTTTTAAAACGACATCATCAAAAATGTTACTCATTTGACCGTTCTTAAATTCACCTTAGTTTCCGCCTTATTTGAATGACGGAAAGTTTGAACTTTCTTAGCTTAACCACCAAAGTCTGCACCTTTGGTTATTTCATCTATAGTCTCTATACTTAGTTCTGTTTTCACTAACATATGACGCGCACATGCTGTTGCCATGGTTATGCCTAATTGCTTTTCAATATTGGCAAATATAGCCAAGTTCATCACAAAATGGATATACATCATAAACAATTGATCTTACATTTCTCTTTCACTTCTTCGTGTATTCTCATAAAATCAATTCATAGATTATTTATCAAGGCATTCCGTGAATTCTATTCAACATTTATTCGACAATAATCAGCAATGGGCTGACAAAATAAAAAAAGAAGACCCAGACTTCTTTAAACGCTTGTCAGAACAACAAAAACCGGAATACTTATGGATAGGATGTTCTGATTCAAGAGTACCCGCCAACGAATTATTAGGCATGTCTCCTGGCGAAGTTTTTGTCCATCGTAATATTGCTAATCAAGTTATCCACACTGATTTGAACTGCCTTTCTGTCATTCAGTTTGCTGTAGAGATACTTAAAGTGAAACACATAATAGTGTGTGGTCACTATGGCTGTGGAGGCATTATGGCTTCAATTGATAATAAACGTCATGGGCTAATAGATAATTGGTTAGGACACATAAAAGATGTGTATCGTTTTCACAAAGACAAACTTGATGCAGTTGAAGATCATCAAACCAAGGTCAATTTACTTTGTGACCTTAATGTCGTTGAGCAAGTAACCAACGTTTGCCATACCACAACATTAGTTAATGCTTGGAAAGCAAACCAAGACGTAACTGTGCACGGTTTTGTGTATAACTTACACGACGGTATTTTGAAAAATTTAAATGTTTCTTGCAGTGGTAAATAACTCATGACATTAGCAATACCTGACTCACCGCTATCTAAACAACCATTTTCGTCTGGAGAAGTCGCATTAGTTGGCGCTGGTCCTGGGGATCCTGAATTACTGACCTTACAAGCTTTTCGTTTTATCAAACAGGCAGAAGTTGTCATCTATGACCGATTAGTCAGTGCGGAAATTCTAGCCTTGTTACCCGAGAATTGTGAACGAATATACGTGGGTAAAAAACAAGCGGTACATCGTGTTCCCCAAGATGAAATTAATCAGTTATTAGTTGAACACGCTAAGCAAAACAAAAAAGTTTTACGGTTAAAAGGCGGCGACCCATTTGTTTTCGGTCGTGGTAGCGAAGAAGCACAGTTTGTACTCAAACATGATATTTCATGTCATATTGTGCCAGGAATGACCGCTGCGTCTGCTTGTACAAGTTATGTAGGTATTCCATTAACTCATCGACAAGTGGCACAAAGCTGTACCTTTATCACGGGGAATGTTCAAAACAATGGCGAATTAGACTTACCTTGGCATACCCTTAACGACAACAAACAAACCGTTGTTTTCTACATGGGCATTAAAAGCTTGCCTATTATTAGTGAGCAACTTATTAAAGCAGGTCGGAAAGTATCAACGCCAGCTGCATTAATTTTTAAAGGGACAAACCCTGAACAACGAGTTTATCGGGGTACTTTGCAAGGATTGAATCATTTGGTTGAATTACATAATATTAAACCTCCAACGCTTGTGGTTATCGGTGATGTTATTAATACCTTTGATGAAAAACACTTAACCAACCTAGGGTACTTGTCGCACAAATAATACTTTTATCAATAGTTAGAATGTAAACAGATAATGTAAGCCAGTATAAAACGACCAAATATTAATAAATATTAGGTCGTCTTTCGTTTATAACGCAATATAATAAAGCTTTCGATAAAAATAATAAACAGGAGTACATACCATGCACGGACAAGCGAACTTCTCAAATACTGCTATGCCAAGTCAAGACTTACCGCATTTAGAACAGCTTGATTTTGAAAAATTATCTCCCCGTTATGCTCAAAGCAATCGATATATCGACTTGTTTTCAACGGCAATTATAATGTCAATTTTATTCATTATTCAATTACAAAGCTTTATGCCCATACCTACTGAGGCAAGCGACGTATTAATGTTTATTATTTGGGCAACAGCGTTAATTGGCCTTTTCAGTACCGTTTATACCGTTATTGCAGATAAAAGAAAATTTTACGCACTTCGAGAACAAGACCTTAACTATAAGAGTGGAGTGATTTTTTGCAAGACGGTTAGCCAGCCGATGTTACGTATTCAACATGTAGAGTTAAAACGTGGCCCTATAGACCGTAAAATAGGCCTAGCTAAACTGCAAGTTTTTAGCGCTGGTGGCTCAATGCACACCTTTGAAATACCAGGTTTACCGCTAGAAACAGCAGAGAGTATTCGCCAATTCATTCTTGATCATAAAGATGTTAATCATCATGGATAATTCACCAGAAACGTTGAACAATGATTTAGCCGATATACTTCAACCGAGTGAAACGTTACAAAGCACGCAAGATTGGCAACGTATTTCACCCATAGCCATTATGTATTTTTTGGCAAAATTTGTTGTTGGCTTTTTAAGTAATATCGTGGTGTTTTTACCTGCTTTATATTTGAGTTACGACAATGTCATTGCACATCCTCATTTATGGTTACCCGTAGGTTTAGGTATAATAACCCTTATTGGATTGTCTACCTTTTTGAGTTTCTACTTTTTTCAATATCGATTATATCAAGATCATATTGAAATACGCTCAGGGGTAATTTCGAAAACATACGTTAATTTACCTTTCGCTAAAATTCAAAACGTAAAACTTGAGCAACCAATATATTATCGCCCTTTTGGTTTTACTTGTTTACAGCTAGATACTGCAGGCTCAGCTAAACAAGAAGCTAAAGTAGTTGCATTAAAAGTTGAATTTGCAGAGCAATTAAAAAAAGAAATATTAGCTCAGCACAAAATTGCAACCTCCGCTGCACTCGATGACAAAACCGACGCTACACATGCTTCAACTTCAGATGAGCAAAACAATGAAGTTATTTTAAACACGCGCAGTATTTCTGATCTTATTATTCATGGATTAACCAATAATCGAATTTGGATCTTTTTGGGTGGGTTAGCCCCTTTCTTCGATGATTTTGGACGATATATTGTAGAGTTTTTTAATGGCTTAGGTATCGACCTTGAAAAATTTCTTACTTTTGCTGATAAACCCATGTGGCAAATCGGTTTATATGCAGTGACTTTAACCTTTATTATTTTATTGCCTTTTACGCTTTTCTCTGTCGTTGGCTCTATTATTACCTTTTACAATTACACCTTGAGTAAAGTTGGCGATCGTTATATCCGGCGCAGTGGTTTATTAACCAAATACGAAGTGATCATGCGCTTGTCACGATTACAAATGGTCGTGCGTCAGCAAGATTGGCTGGATGTGATACTTAAGCGAATTAATCTTAAATTTGAACAAAGTAATAGCACTTCAAACCAATATCAAACGGGTGCTGAAAATAGTCGTATAATTGTTCCTTCTATTAATCCTAGCGAATGTTTAGCGTTAATTGACGATGTTTATCCTGAGAATAAAATGATGAGCGTTAATTATCAACGTATCAGCAAACGCTTTTTACTGCGTAATTTAGGCTATATTCTGACACCGATATTTGTGTTGCTTGCGACTTCAGTCGTTATTGGTGATAAAGCAAACTTGTTATTGGCAATAATTCCTAGTTATTTATTGTTTAGCTTATTAATTTACATGCGTTGGCTACGATGGGGATATACTAAAGATGATAATTTTGTATATATTCGTAAAGGCTATTTTGGGGTCGATTATTATTGTTTTCCAATTTACAAAACCCAACAAGTCCAATTTAAACAAAGTTGGTTTCAAAAGCGTCATCAGCTCAGTTCGGTGAGAATTGTACTCGCCGCTGGCCCTCAAGACATCCCATTTATAAAACAAGCGCTTGCTTACCGGTTACTCGATACGACTATTTACCAAGTTGAAAGTAGTCGTAAATCTTGGATGTAATTGATAAATGCCCCATGAAAAAATATTCATCATTGGCCTGCCTCGTACTGGCACTACCAGTATCTGTGCAGCCATGCTTGAAATTGGCTATAACGTCGCACACACCGCCTATACACAGAAAACGTTTGATAATGCACAAGTGATAGCCGACACGCCTATTTTCACTGATTATAAACAGCTAGACAGTTTTTACCCTAACAGTAAGTTTATTTACTTGTCACGAAATTCAGATAAGTGGATACCATCGATTAAACAGCTACTACAACGTATGTATGTCAATGTGACCCGTGATGACGGCGGTTTTAATACTATTATTAAGCGTTGTTATCAAAAGACATTTTCACCATTCACACTAGAAAACATTGCAGACGATGACTTTTTAGCGCTATGTTATCTACAGCATAACAATGAGGTTCACCACTATTTTGCTGACAGAAAACAAGATTTACTTACTATAGAGATTAGCGAGCCCAATAGTTACGCAAAATTGCTGAATTTTTTATCGGTACAAGACATAAATAAAGAAGGTAATTTTAAACGGATGAATAGTGGCGGAAAAGTTACTGCGTGGAAAGATTTAAAACATGATAATAAAATAGAGTCGACTAAAAATGGTCGAATGAGTTTGTTAGATTATTTATCAAACCCAGAGAATTAGCTCGAATATGTTGAGTTTTATGAGATTAAACTCAACATATTTTTCTGATTGAAATCTACAACGTTTCAATCTCAGCAAGTGCTTGACTAAACTCAGCCAAATCTAGTTCCAAATATTCGTTATCTTCATTCTGATTTGATTCTTCTTGCCAGTTTATACCAACAATGATGCCATCTTCACTTAAGTCTTCAAGCCAAAACTCTAACCAATCACTTAAGGTAATTTTAATGGGTACGTATTGCTCCCATTCATCAATGCAATGTTTTTGGGCAAGTTCTTGATTTGACCACAATGGCATTACTTCAGTATTTTCAAAATTAATTGAATCAAGTACAACCCAGTCTTCACCCGATTTTTCTTGAAGAGCCCAAAACGATTGTGTATTTTTTACGTCAACTAAAAAGGTACTTAAAATTGTAGAGTTCATGATTATTTTTTATCAATTAAAGAATGTGCAATACGTAATTATGGCATATCCAGTGAGTATCTAAAATAACAATCATTGTAAGTTCACAAAAAATAAGCAAGTATGAAACATAATTATAATAATAAAATTAAACTCAATGACTGAACCTGCAGTATTCAAAACATTAACTATTGATGAATTAAAAACAGGCATGTTTGTAACAACGCTCATTATTAAAAATAGTAATAGCAAAGTTAAAAATCAAGGAAGAGTAAACTCTCAACGTACAATTGATTCACTCAAAAAACAAGGCGTGACCCAAGTCATTATAAAGTGTGACCTTGATAAACCTGATGAATCTAATCATGCAACTAAAACGGACAATGTCGATCAAGAAACGTCTCCAATAAAATCAATTGATGAAACAACAAAAAATTCCAAAAATAAAACTTCTATTGAACCCTGCTCTGTAAGTGAAGAATTTGCTCGCTCATGTGAAATTTATGATAATGCAACTAAGGATATACAAGATTTACTTAAAAGAGCACAAACTCAACAAAAGTTATCACCTGAAGCGGTTAGTGCACTCGCAAGCGAGATCACCAACTCTGTAATACGTAATGAATACGCAATTACCATTTTAACCCGTATTCGTCATCATTCGACTTATCAGTGGGAGCACGCAACAAACTGTGCAATATTAGTGTGTGGTTTTGCCCTATTCTTAGGTTTTAATAAAAACACCGCCCAAAAAATGACCTTAGGCGCATTGTTACACGACGTTGGTGTGGCAAAAGTATCAAAAACGATTTTAGATAAACCCGGCAAGTTAACCAGTAATGAGATGAATGTGATAAAAAAACATCTCGCTTGGGGGCATCAACTTTGTAAACGCGACGGATTCGACGATCCAATCATCTTAGATATGTTAATTAATCACCATGAACGATTAGATGGTTCCGGTTATCCGAGAGGTTTAGCTAAAGAAAAAATTTCTAAACTTTCTCGTATTACCGCTATTATTGATGTTTATGACGCAATGACTGGCGATAAAATACATAAAAAAGGTGTTCAGCCCATTATTGCCCTCAGACATTTATTAGGTAAAAGTGAAAAGTTTGATCAGGAACTCGTACAAAAATTTATTAAATATGTTGGCGTTCATCCTGTGGGATCTTTAATAGAATTGTCTAACGAAAAATTAGCTGTTGTGGTTGAAGGTAACCGTGCAGAGCCCCTCAAACCTAAAGTTCAAATATTCTACAGTCTAAAACTACAACAATATATAAATCCAAAACATTGCGACTTAGTAAGTGAACCTGCCAGCATTGTTGCATCAATTAGAGCGGAAGATCACAATATAAATAGTAGCAAGGTGATTAGAGATATTATCTCTTAACTAACCGATAAACTGTCTCGATAAGTGAATATGTTTTTTAAGGCAAAAAAAAACCGCGTAAACTACGCGGCTAAAAACATTTGCAAGGAAATGACAAAAATGGGGGGTTAAGAGCAACGCCCTCAAAAACTAGAGTAATTATACTAATTAATTTCAAAATGTAAAGATATTATGTAATTTAATTACATAATATCTTTAACATCGTGCATATCTGATAAAATAAAGGTGATAAATGAAGGTAATTGGTATTAAATTACAAATAATAAAATAAACTGAAAACATAAGATTCGAATATTTAATAACTCATATCTTATCTTGTTACTTATCGTTTACAATAAATCCACGTTTATGCTATTTAAATTTACTAATGACATTCAAAAATTATTTTATATTGCTACTCTTGCTAATGGGTTGTCAGGAAAATGTTGAGAAAAAAAACATAGCAATTGTTAAACCTCCAGTAATCATATCTCCTACTGTCCAACCAGACATAAAACCTAATGTCATCGTCATTTTTACTGATGACCAAGGGTTTTCTGATTTAGGCGTTCAAAAGTTACTCTCTGATGTTAAAACTCCTCATATAGATCAATTAGCTGCAAATGGCGTAAGAATGACTAATGGTTATGTTACAGCCCCACAATGCACACCTTCTCGTGCAGGCATGATAAGTGGGCAATATCAGCAAAAATTTGGAGTGGATGATAATAGATATACACCAATGCCACTCGATGTAATTACTTTAGGTGAACATTTCCAGACGTTAAATTATAAAACTGGCATGACAGGTAAATGGCATTTAGAGGTTAATAGACTCTCTCATGAATGGTTAGCTGATAATTATCCTGATATGGAGCCCAGCAATATTAATGTTGACCGAATTCCTATTGAGGTAAAAAAGCAATACTTCCCTAACAATCGGGGTTATCAAGATACTTATTTTGGTACCATTGACCGATTTTGGGCAACATTTAATAAGCAAGGTAATACGTTAGCAGAAACATATATTCAAGATACATCCTATAGAATAGATGCTGTATCTGATGCATCAGTGGCATTTATTGAGAGAAATCATGAGTCGCCTTTTTATTTACATGTTGCACACTTTGGACCTCATGTCCCCTTGGCTGCTATAGATAAATATTTGAAGAGATTTCCAGACGATACGGTTATAAGACGTCAATATGCTTTAGCAATGATATCGGCAATAGATGACGGTGTCGGGAAAATAATATCTACCCTGAATAAGTATCAGCTACTTGATAATACTATGATCATATTTATTAGTGATAACGGTGCTCCATTAGGACTTGATATGACAAACTCCCCAATAAGTAATATTAAAGAAGCTTGGAACGGTTCGATGAATTATCCCCTTGCTGGTGAAAAAGGCATGCTTACCGATGGAGGAATAAAGGTACCTTATATTATTCAATGGCCTGATAAAATCCAGAGAGGTATTGTTCTTGAGCAGCCAGTTATTAGTTTAGACGCTACCTACACCGCATTAAAGGCAGCTGGAGCAACTACAACAATGCTTGACCAAATAGATGGAGTTGATTTGATACCAGCTTTAACTGATTCGCCACTATATTTAGACGATAGACCGTTGTTTTGGCGTTTTTCGAATCAGTCAGCAGTACGCACCGGAAATTGGAAATATTTAAAAGTGGGCACTACATATGAGTACCTCTTTAATATGTCATCACCCGAGCATAGTACTTATAATTTACTTTCTCAGGAACCAGAAATAGCCAAAAAGCTGAAAGAAGAATTAAGGCAATGGGAAAAAGGTCTTAAAAGAGATAACGAAAATTTAGAACCGAATAATCAAGAGAAAGTATGGTATGAGCATTATCTACATTAATTGAGTAATACCACAATTATATTAGGTTTACCTGTTAACTCATATCAGCCTATACCTTATTTAATTGTTCTGTATATTGTTAGGCAGATAGTCAGTAGAAATTAATATTATTAAGGTGTCTTATCTATAAACGGTGTATAAACCGATTTATTATATGATTTTCAACCGATATTTTTTAAGACATAAAATAGAGTTTAAAAGCATTGCTACTCCCTTTAAATCAATAAATATAAATTTTATTTCTTACAATACCCCACCTTCAAAAAAATTTTAGAGCCATAAAAAAGCCGAGCAATAAATGCTCGGCTTTGAGATAAAATATCGATTTTATCTCATTATTTAAGGTGTCATTTCTTCTTGATCAGCACCTTCTTTATCTATCACTTCAGGTATTAAGTCTTCTTTAGAAATACCAAAAGCTAGTGCAACAGAACTTGCAACATAGATAGATGAATAAGTACCAACAAACACACCAAACAATAACGCCGTTGCGAAACCATGTATAAGCTCACCACCTCTAAAGAATAGTGCAGCTAATACTAATAGCGTGGTTATTGAAGTAATAAAAGTACGACTTAAGGTTTGCGTTAGTGAAATATTGATAATTTCTGCAGGGCCGCCTTCTCGTATTTTTCGAAAGTTTTCTCGAATACGATCAGAGACTACAATGGTATCGTTTAACGAGTAACCGATGACTGCGAGTATTGCTGCTAGCACCGTAAGGTCAAACTCAAGTTTTAGCGCTGAGAATAAACCAAGGGTTAACAACACATCATGAAATAACGCAAAGACTGAACCTAAAGCAAAACGCCATTCAAAACGGAATGCAACGTATACTAAAATACAAATCAAGGCTGTTAGCATAGCTAAGCCGCCCTGCTCTGCTAAGTCATCACCGACACTGCCGCCAACAAACTCGATACGACGCATTTGCATTGCTTGACCCGTGCCTTCTTCTAATGCACTCATCACTTCGTTGCCCAGCATTTCAACTTTAACGCCTTGGCGCTCAGCTAAACGAATAACCACATCGCGGCTACTTCCATATAACTGCACAACCGCGTCGTCATAGCCATTACTGTCTAGTACCTGACGAATTTTAGATAAATCAGCCGCTTTTTCAAAGCCAACTTCAATTAAAGTACCGCCAGTGAAATCTAGACCCAAACTTAATTTATTTGTCGCTAATGAGAATACTGAAGCAAGCATTAATATAATGCTGAATATCATTGCTCCCCTGCGGTAGTCCATAAAGGCGACAGTTTCTTTTAATTTTAAAATTTGCATAATTACGCCCTATATTGGAAGTTTATCGAGACGTTTTCCGCCCCAAACAGCGTTAACGACCGTACGTGTACCAACAACAGCAGTAAACATTGAGGTAATAATACCGATAGATAATGTTATAGCGAAGCCCTTAATAGGACCTGTACCAATAGCATACAAAATAAGTGCTGCAATTAACGTGGTAATATTAGCATCGATGATGGTTGAAAAGGCTGCGTCATATCCTTGATGAATAGCTTGTTGAATCGACTTGCCCTCACGAATTTCTTCACGAATACGTTCAAAAATCAAGACGTTAGCATCAACAGCCATACCAACAGTTAGTACAATACCTGCCATACCAGGTAACGATAACGCTACGCCTGGGATCAAAGACATCACACCAATAATTAATATAAGGTTAGCACCAAGCGCTAAGTTGGCTACTACACCAAAAGCACGGTAATAAATCATCATGAAGATGAAAACTGCACCAAAACCCATCAAAATAGCTTCAAAGCCTAATCTAACATTTTCAGCACCGAGTGTTGGCCCAACAGTACGTTCTTCAACGATTTGAATAGGCGCAACTAATGCACCCGCACGAAGTAATAACGCTAAATTATGCGCTTCACTTTGGCTTCCTGCACCGGTAATGCGGAAAGATTTACCTAGACGTGCTTGAATAGTTGCAACTGAGATAACTTCTTCAATTTTCTCAAAAATTGTATCGCCTTCAGCATTTTTACGTTCAGTCGGTTTATACTCTATAAATACTGTCGCCATTGGCTTGCCAATATTGCTTTTTGTACCGCTTGACATTTTTCCACCGCCAGCAGAATCTAAAGAAATATTAACTTGTGGGCGACTGTATTCGTCAAAGCTAGAACCGGCATCAACAATATGATCACCTGTTAACATCACACGCTTTTTCAACAATACTGGCGTACCGTCACGTTCATATAATAATTTTGAACTCGGAGGTATTCTACCATTTAGTGCGGCACTTAAATCGCCTTCAGTATCAACCAGTCTAAATTCAATAGTTGCTGTAGCGTTTAAAATTTCTTTTGCTTTAGCGGTATCTTGAACACCGGGTAATTCGATGATTATATGCTTTTTACCTTGGCGTTGAACAAGTGGTTCAGCAACACCGAGTTCATTAACACGGTTACGAATAATGGTAATGTTTTGTTGTAAGGCATATTCACGAATTTCTTTAAGTTTTTGATCCGTCATTTTTGCTGATAACGTTAAGTTACTCGCATTATCAGTCATCAAGAAGTCACGATAGCGTTTCTTTAAGAAATCATGTGCAGCTGTCATGTCTTCAACGTTACGAAATTGAACATGAATTGAATCGTTGGATTTTTTTACACTACGGTAGCGAATTTTTTCACCACGTAAATCTGTACGGAAGTCTCCAATCAAGCCATCTTGTGCTTTAACAATAGCTTCGTTCATGTTGACTTCCATCAAGAAGCTAACACCGCCACTTAAATCTAAACCTAACTTCATTGGTGTGCCACCAACACTTGCGAGCCATGCTGGCGTTGCAGGAGTTAAGTTCAAAGCAACAGAGTATTTGTCACCTAAATTATCATCAAGTAAGTCACGGGCTCTAAGCTGTTGCTCAGTATCAGTAAATCGTACTAATAATTGATCATTATCAAGCACTATACTTAAAAATGAAATATTTCCAGCGGTCAATTGACTTTTTACGTTATCAAGTGATGCAAGGTTAACTTCCACCCCACGTAGACCTGAAATTTGTACCGCTGGATCTTTACCGTATATATTAGGCAAAGCAAACAAAGCACCAAAGGCAACTATAAATAGCACCATCAGTGTTTTCCATAAGGGGTATTTGTTTAACACAAGTTCATCCTTTTTATTAACATTATTTTAAGACACTGTAGGCCAGCACTGGTGTTTATAAATTCATGCCAAAGCCAACCAAACAGTACTTACAATTACAATGACTTCATTGTGCCTTTAGGTAATACTGCATTTATTGCAGCTTTTTGAAGTACTACTTCAGTACCTTCAGATACACTTACTACGATGAAATCTTTCTCATCTGAAACCTTCACGATTTTACCAACAATACCGCCTTGCGTTAATACTTCATCGCCTTTTGATAACTCTGACATTAACCCTTTATGCTCTTTTACACGCTTAGCTTGCGGACGGTAGATCATAAAGTAAAAAACTAAACCAAAAACCGCTAACATGATCAGCATTGATGTGCCATCAGCACCTGCTGGTGCGCCTGTTGCTGCGTGTGCTTCACTGATAAATAAACTCATAATTTCCTCTGATTTTTATTGTTAATAAATGGATGATTCTTTTCTATTTTAATTCTGGAACGGGTAAATCGCGTAGCGCATAAAATTCGCTAACAAAGTCGTCTAATTTACCTTGCTCTATCGCTGTACGCAATCCTTTCATAACTCGCTGATAAAAATGCAAGTTATGTAGTGTATTTAATTGCGAACCGAGTATTTCATTACACTTATCTAAATGATGCAAATATGCACGTGAATAATTTTTACACGTATAACAATCACATTCACTGTCTAACGGATTTGTGTCAGTTTTATGACTGGCATTACGTATTTTAATAACGCCATTGGTAACGAATAAATGACCGTTTCGAGCATTACGCGTTGGCATTACACAATCAAACATATCGATACCGCGACGAACACCTTCCACAAGATCTTCAGGTTTTCCAACCCCCATAAGATATCGGGGTTTATTTTCAGGTATCAAGGGGGCGGTGTGATCAAGAATGCGTATCATATCTTCTTTAGGTTCACCTACTGATAAACCACCAATCGCATAACCGTCAAATTCTATAGCTTTTAAGCCATTAACTGAGACTTCACGTAAATCTTCATACATGCCACCTTGTACAATACCAAATAAAGCAGAAGTATTATCTCCATGGGCATCTTTAGAACGTTGAGCCCAACGAAGTGATAACTCCATGGAACTTTTTGATTCTTCATGTGAAGCAGGATAAGGCGTACATTCGTCAAATATCATTACAACATCTGAATCTAAACTACGCTGTACTTCCATTGAACGCTCAGGTGTAAGCATAATTTTGTCACCGTTAATAGGCGAGTTGAATCTAACACCTTCTTCAGTAATTTTCCGCATTTTACCTAAACTAAAAACCTGAAATCCACCTGAATCGGTAAGAATCGGCTTGTTCCAGTTGATGAAGTTATGTAACCCACCAAACTGTTCAATTATTTCAGTACCAGGACGAAGCATGAGATGAAAAGTATTACCGAGAATAATTTCAGCGCCTGTCGCTTCAACTTCTTCCATTTTCATGCCTTTAACTGTACCGTAAGTTCCAACAGGCATAAAGGCAGGCGTTTCTACTGTGCCACGGTCAAACGTTAAACGTCCACGACGTGCTTTACCGTCAGTATTGAGTAATTCATACTTCATCTTGCTTTTTACTGGCTTAATCACTTGTTCTGCTATCTTATCTGTCATTTCAGACTTTCTCCAAACCCTCTAGCGAAACAGGCTAGCGGTTGTTTATTGTAAATAAATGTTTGTCTTATTAAAGCGAGCTACAGCTCTAAATCTTAATTTCTGCTTTACTTTTTATACAGTTTTATTATTGCTCTTTCTTGGTTAATAGCATTGCGTCGCCATAACTGAAAAATCGATATTTTTCTTTCACCGCATGTTGATATGCTTTCATCATATGATCGTAACCTGAAAACGCACTGACTAGCATCAATAACGTTGATTCTGACAAGTGAAAATTTGTGATCAATGCATCTATTACTTGAAACTCGTAACCAGGGGTAATAAAAATATCTGTATCACCATAAAATTCAGCAAGCGGTAATTGTTTTTCTTTGGCTACTTTCGCGGCACTTTCTATGGACCGAACGGATGTTGTTCCAACAGCGATAACACGCCCGCCTTTAGCTTTGGTGTTTGTTATTTGTTGAACAACTTCATTCGACACTTCAACATATTCAGAGTGCATAATGTGGTCAGCAATTTCATCCACTTTTACCGGTTGAAAAGTGCCTGCCCCTACATGCAAAGTAATAAAAGCGAACTCAATGCCTTTCGCTTTCATTTTAGCTAATATATCTTCATCAAAATGTAAACCTGCTGTAGGTGCAGCAACTGCACCAGGCTTTTCATTATAAACAGTTTGATATCTTTCTCGATCGCTGTCTTCATCAGGACGGTCAATATAAGGCGGTAAAGGCATATGCCCTATTTCTTCAAGCATTGACAGTACAGATTGTTCACCCTGTATTTCAATGTCAAACAATGCACCGTGACGACCCAACATAGTCGCCGAAACTTTATCTTCTAGCGTAAGTTTATTACCCACTTTAAGCGCTTTGCTCGCACGCACATGTGCAAGGAAGCGCTTATCATCGATGATTCTTTCAACCAACACTTCAATCTTGCCGCCACTTTCTTTTTGTCCAAACATACGCGCAGGTATGACACGGGTATTATTAAAAATGAGCAAATCGCCGGCATTAAGTTGTTCAACAATATCTGTAAATCCAAGATCTAAGATTTCACCACTGTTACCTTCAACCGACATTAAACGACTTGAAGTACGATCCGGCTTCGGATATCGGGCAATAAGTTCTTCGGGTAAATCAAAAGAAAAGTCAGCTACGCGCATGTGTATACCAATTTGAACTACTATTTTAAGGAATAAAAAACGCGTAATTTTAGTGTTCAGCGCTAACAATAGCAAGTAATAACGCCCATACCGCGGTAATAAAAGACGAATGGAGGTTAAATAAAAACTGGGTACGTATTTACCTTGTTTATAATCATCATATTGGAAACTTTATCTACCCTTATCGATAATTTATCGTATGCTGAAATTATCGATAAATTTTTAGTTGAAAAAACATCATGAATAATATTGCTTTTGCCATCGCTAAAACAATCCTTAATGGTTTTGAACGTCACATTTACCTTTTTAGTGAAATTACCCAGTCAGCAAAGCAACGCTTTGAACTATGCCAATGGCAATCAGTGCAAGATGCTGCAAAAGCGCGTACGGATTTTTATGATAAACGTGTTGAAGAAGCCATTAAAACCATTAAAAAAGACTTTTTTGTTTCTGAGCTCGATGAACTTTTATGGCAAAGCGTAAAGGTAAGTTATATGGAGCTATTAAAAGTACACAACCAACCAGAACTTGCTGAAAGTTTTTATAACTCTATTTTTTGTCACTTATTCGAACGTAAGTATTATTACAATGCTTTTATCTTTGTCGAAAGTAACGTTGAACACATAGAGAATATTTCGAACCATGTTATTTATACACGTTATTCTCCAAGTGAGTTAGGTCTTGAACAAACCATTGCTACTATCATGAATAAAGCGAACTTCAACTTACCCTTCGTTGACTTGGATAGAGACATTAAAAGTCTCATAAAATCTTTTCGTATACATGCGCATAAAACACTTTATAAACTCAGTGAATTGAAGTTTGATATTCTTGATTTTGTCTTTTTTCGTAACAAAGGTGCCTATATTATAGGCCGCGTTATATCTCCTGGTGGTGAAACCCCTTTTATTGTTCCTATTCTGAATAATGAAAAAACAGGTGATGAAGCAGGGATATATATTGATGCATTACTAACAGAAGGAGCCAAGATGGCCGTGGTATTTGGTTTTGCCCGTGCCTACTTTTTTGTTGACTGTCAGCATCCTTTTGCCTTAGTCCAATTTCTCAAACGTTTAATCCCTCATAAAACCTTAGCCGATTTATATTCTGCGATTGGTTTTCATAAACAAGGTAAGACGCAATTTTATCGTGATTTCCTTAACCATTTAGACGCTAGTGACGATAAGTTTGAGTTAGCGGCGGGTATAAAAGGCATGGTGATGTCGGTATTTACTTTACCTTCCTACCCTTACGTGTTCAAAATTATTAAAGACAAATTCGCGCCTAGTAAAAACATGACCAAGCAAGACGTCAAAGGTAAATATCGCTTAGTAAAGTTACACGACAGGGTTGGTCGAATGGCGGATACCATGGAGTACTCTGAAGTCGCATTTCCAAAAAACCGCTTTAGTGAAGAGCTATTAAATGAACTGCTCAGTGTTGCTCAATCTATTATTCGCTTTGAAGGCGAATTAATCATCATCAAACATTTGTATATTGAACGCCGCATGACACCTCTAAATATTTATCTAGCTACAGCCAGCGATACAGAAATTGAAGAAGCGATGTACGGCTATGGTAGAGCCATAAAACAGCTCATTGCTGCTAATATTTTCCCTGGAGACATGTTACTGAAAAACTTTGGTGTCACCCGTCACGGACGCGTTATTTTTTATGATTACGATGAAATAACCTATATGGACGAAGTTAATTTTAGAGTAAAACCCGAAGCGATTACTGAAGAACAAATTTATGCTGCCGAGCCTTGGTACTCAGTTGCACCCGGCGATATGTTTCCAGAAGAGATAGCAACTTTCGCTTTAGCAAATACTAAGTATCGAAATGCCTTTCTACTTCATCATGCTGACTTATTAGAAGCTAGTTTTTGGCAGCAATGCCAGAGAAATGTCGCTGCGGGTAATTTTGAAGACGTATTTCCTTATCCCATAGCACTTCGATTTTGTAATAACTAATGAATATATATTAAAAATTCGGGTAACTGCCACTAAAACCAGCGCAATGTTGATATTTTGAGCGACAATGTATTTATTTTGCTTTATTTCACTTTAGCGCTTTACCTTTGTAATTGCTTGGGTATAATTCGAATCCGTTGCAGGGGTGTAGTTCCAACGGTAGAACAGCGGTCTCCAAAACCGATGGTTGGGAGTTCGAATCTCTCCACCCCTGCCAACTTTTTTAGCTAGTTCTAGCGAATCTTAATAAATTAAAATCAAAAATAAAAACTGCGTAATATAATAATTAATTATCTTACACATTATCCCATAATATTTTCCCCGGTTAAGTGAAGTAATGAAAATATAAACTATAATATATTCATTCTAATAGATAATACCTGACTGGAATAATTTGACTCTATCTAATGCCATACATCTAATCAAATATCCTTTCTTATTATTGTTTATAATATTTACTTCATTTGGCGCAGAAGCTAAAACTGAACAAGAAATATATAAACTCTACCTGGGTATTCGAAGTGATGATTCCATATCCCGCATAGAAAAAGACAAGCTGTTTAATCAATTACTCAAGCAAGCGATATCAATTAAAAACCCTATCTATAACGCGTTAATCATTAACAGTTTACTCTACAATGCAAAATCAATAATGGATAAAGTTCAGACGCTTGAATGGCAAGTCAAATATGATCAAGCTGTTAGACTAATAAGCTCTAAAACATCCTTATCAACACTTGATATATTAGCAAGCAAAGGACAAATCCGAGTTTTACAAAACGAACAAAAACATATAGCAGCGCTTGAGGTTTCCTTAGAAACAATTCAAAGAATTAAAGATATAAAAACCGAGCAAAAAGAAGTTGTTATTAATGGTGAGCTTTATATCACTCATTTAGACATTGCCGAATTTAATAACCTAACGGGAATATCATACTTTTCCATTGGTGACTATGAGCATGCACAGCAATATTTCTTTACGAGTTTACATTTATATGAGGAGTTAAAAGCGTTAAAGGGAGTTTCTGCCACCCTTAATAACTTATCACTGATCAGCTGGGCGCAAAAAGATTTTACAGCGGCATTAAAATATCTAGAGAGGCCTTTAAAGATATCTCAACAGCTTAACGATAGCGCCTATTACATTACTTATATTTCTAACCATGGTGTTTATTACACGGAACTAAAACAATTTGATAACGCTATTGCGTCATATAAAAAAGCCATCAATCACCCAGACAGTAAATTATTTCCTAAAGAAACTTTAGGTGCAATCATTGGCCTTGCGGAAACCTACATTATGGTTAATGAGCTTAAAGTCGCAGAAAAGTGGTTGGAGGAAGCTTTGCTAATCAGCACGGCTACAGAGAATGAAAAATCACAAATAAGTGCAGAAGGCTATATAGGTGATATTTATTTACTGCAAGGGAAACACGCTCAAGCGTTAACTATTTTTGAGCAATCTTTACTCTACTACCAAAATAAAAAACTACAAAGATTGGAGGCAGAAACCTATAAGCGTATCAGTAATACATATCAAGCACAGAAAAAGTGGGAACTTGCACTCAAATTCTATGACCAATATACATTATTGATTAATAAACTTAATAGCGATGCCCAGAAAAATTCTGTCAATGTACTACAAGCCCAATATAAGGCTGAAGTAAAACAGAAACAGATCACATTATTGCAAGCTAAAAACCAATTAAACACACTGGAAATTGAATCTGCAAAAAGCCAAGGTATCGTTGTCTTAGTCGTTAGTTCTTCTGCTCTAATTATTATATTACTCGTCGTTAGTCGCTACTATAGTCGGAAAGAACAAATAAAATTAACAGCGCATAATAAAAAAATCAGCGCCAGTGAAAAACAACTGATGTTGTTATCAATTGCATTTAAGAACACTTCTGATGCCGTTTGGATCACCAATAAAGACTTTGAAATTGAAGCAGTCAATAATGCTTACGTGACACATACCCATAAACACAAATCAGCCGTTATAGGTCAAAAGGTCACTTTTGCTCAAATAAATGGTCAACCCGCAGATTTCTCAGAAAAATTACGCAATCAAGCCATGATCAATGATACTTGGCTAGGAGAGCTTTATGATCAAAAGTCAACGGGTGAAATTTATTGTTTAGAGCTAGAAATTGAAGCCATAAAAAATACTGACAATGAAATAATTCATTATCTTGGTGTATTTAGAGATATTACTGAAAGAATAAAAGTACAAGAGCAACTGAGCAAACTTGCCACTCATGATGATTTAACAGAATTACCTAATAGGACTTTGTTACATGAGTTAATCGCACAATCTTCTTTAAATTCGCATCGCTCTCAAAAATCACCTACCGTGCTATTACTTGATGTGAATAACTTTAAAAAGATTAATGACACGCATGGTCACAGCGCTGGTGATAAAGTAATTTGCGAAATAGCTCAGCGCTTAAGTAACGTATTATACCCAAAAGATGTAATTTCTCGAATTAATGGCGCTGAGTTTTGTATTTTAGTCGAACTTTCCGACCCTAAATATGGTGCAACATCTGTTGCTCGTAAAATATTGTCTTGTTTTGATGATGTATACACCGTCGATCAACAGCAAATTTCTGTTACAGCAAGTATTGGTATAACGCGCTTCCCCGAAGATGCAGAAAATCCACAAGAGTTATTGCGAAAAGCTGGATTAGCCATGTTCGATATTAAAGCTCAACGTACAAACAACTATAAATTTTTTGAACAACACATGAATAATGTGGCAGCTGAGCAGTTAGCTCAAGAACAAAAATTATTAATAGCGATTAAAAGTGATTCCTTCGATTTTTACTATCAACCTTTTGTGGATACTAAATCAGGCATAATTACCGGTGCTGAAGCGTTAATACGCTGGATCGAACCTGATGGTAGTATTATATATCCTGACAGCTTCGTGCCATTTTCTGAAAAGCTTGGATTAATAGATCAGATTGATAAAATCGCTATTAACAAAGTTTTCATGCAAGTAGCCAAATGGCAAAAACAGTCAATAAATTTCGGGCCTATTTCCATTAATGTCTCTGCAAAAATGTTCACAGATTCAGAAGAAATTATCGCACTTTTGAAAGATAAATTAACGTATTACCAAATTACGCCTTCTAGAATAAAAATTGAGATTACTGAAGGCATGTTGCTTGAAAATATAGACTTAGCCATTTCAACAATGGAGAAAATTAAGGCCCTGGGCTTTAAACTTTCGCTTGATGATTTTGGTACAGGATTTTCTTCACTCAATTATTTGAAAAAATTTCCTATTGATGTGCTGAAGATTGACCGTTCTTTTATTATGGACATGCATAAATCTGATGTCGACAAAAGCATTGTTAGGTCAATCGTCAACTTAGCTGACAACCTTAATCTTAGTGTGATTGCAGAAGGTGTAGAAATCAACGAACACCTTGAGTTTCTCCAGCAATTGAACTGTCAACAATACCAAGGATATTACTTTAGCAAAGCCATACCCGTTAGCGAAATTGAACAGCTTGTAATTAACCAAAAAATTCAGAGAATAATATAAGAATACACGCGATTAATTGGTATTAAGCTCAAATTCTGTCATGATGTCGCCATTCTTAATTCTATGTTCCCATCCTCTTATTTATGGCTATTACTAAAAGACAATTTTCACAATTACAAGCAATGGGAATTGATCTTTGGCAATTAAAAAACACTGACAAAGTTTGTGTTGTACATAATGAGGAATATCTTGATATTGATTTTTCATCTATCACAGAAACAATAATTTTCAATGATATCGTCAAAAGTTTAGGATTATCCATTGGTGAAATAAGTTGCAATGAAAACTTGATATCGCTAGGTTTGTTAAGTTGGCAATTCAGTATCAAAAAAGATCTGTCATTAACTCAACAACATCTAATTACCCCTTCTCTAAATGTTTTGGAAAATTCACCTGAATTAAAAAAAGCACTTTGGCAAAAATTACAAGACCATTTAATCATATGACTTTTAGCTACGCTGTAATATCGATAAACGATGTTGAAAAATTAATGCCTATTGAGACTGCTTGTCACTCTCATCCATGGAGCGAAAAAACATTTACCAGTTGTATTGGTAACCGCTACTTTGGTTATTCATTAAAGGTACAAGATGAATTAATGGGTTTTTATATTGGCGAACATATTGCCGGTGAAGCAACTTTAATGGATATTTGTGTATTGCCCGACCAACAAGGCAATGGTTATGGTAAAGCATTACTTGAGCACTTCTTTAAAGAATCAAAACAATTGAATAATTCTACTATTTGGTTAGAAGTTCGTGCAAAAAATATCAGTGCACAAATGATGTATATCAATAATGGGTTTACCGAAACAGGTCGGAGAACAGGTTATTATCCCAGTGCCTCTGGCTTCGGTTATGAAGATGCAATTGTGATGAAAAAAACGCTCTGACACTTATTGATTTTTATCACACACATCAAATGACATTACATTTGATGTGTTAATAAATGTCGTCATAAAGTTTGTTCCATATAAAGAAAAGAATCTTCTCTTGATGATTTACGTTTAGATGAACTTTTACTTTTATCTTTCAATCTACCCCCTCACCTTTTAAATATGTAATATCTCTTTGGAATATGATCCGTTAGTCAAAGATAAACAAATAAATTGCTCTCTATAATTATCGTTAAAAATTATCACTTAAAGTCAAGTAGGCTAATGCGGCTTTTTTTATTTATGGTACAATGCGCGCCAAATACGGGATTATTATAAGATCCCAAGCACTTTAAGAAAATAGGTTATGTGCATTAGCATGTACACCAAAGAGAACTTTTAAAACATGACAACGTTACAGGCTAATGAAGTAAATCTAAGACGTACTTTCGCAATCATTTCTCATCCTGATGCGGGTAAAACCACTATTACTGAAAAAGTTTTACTTTTTGGTCAAGCTCTACAAAGAGCTGGTACAGTCAAAGGTAAAAAGTCAGGCCAGCATGCTAAGTCTGACTGGATGGAAATGGAAAAAGAACGTGGTATTTCTATTACCACGTCTGTAATGCAATTTCCGTATAACAACTGCTTAGTCAATTTACTCGACACGCCAGGTCATGAAGATTTCTCAGAAGATACCTATCGCACACTTACCGCTGTAGATTCCTGTCTCATGGTTATCGACGTTGCTAAAGGTGTTGAAGCACGTACGGTTAAATTAATGGAAGTTACTCGTTTACGTGATACGCCCATTATTACTTTCATGAATAAAATGGATCGCGATGTACGCGATCCTATGGAAGTTATGGATGAAGTTGAAGATGTCTTAAAAATAAAATGTGCCGCTATTACTTGGCCAATTGGTATGGGTAAAGAGTTTAAAGGTGTCTATAACATTTTAACTGACGAGATATTTTTATATCAGTCCGGCCTTGGTCATATGATCCAAGAAGAAAGAGTTATCAAAGGGCTTGATAATCCTGAGTTAGACAAAGTCATTGGTACTTATGCTGATGATTTACGAGAAGAATTAGAACTCGTAGCTGGCGCGTCTCATGAATTTAATTTAGAAGAGTTTTTAAGTGGCGAGTTAACTCCGGTATTTTTTGGTACCGCTTTGGGTAACTTTGGTGTCGACCATATGCTTAATGGCTTGACCGAATGGGCACCAAAACCTTTACCACGTTTGACTGATGTCAGAGAAGTAACCGCTCAAGAAGAAAAATTCACTGGTTTTGTCTTTAAAATTCAAGCCAATATGGATCCAAAACATCGTGACCGTATAGCCTTTATGCGTATTTGCTCAGGTAAATATGAAAAAGGCATGAAGATGCGTCAAGTACGCATTAACAAAGACGTAAAAATTGCCGATGCGGTAACCTTTATGGCCGGCGACCGAGCGCATGTTGAAGAAGCGTATGCAGGAGATATTATCGGTCTGCATAATCATGGCAGTATTCAAATCGGTGATACCTTTACTTCAGGTGAAATGATGAAGTTTAGTGGTATTCCAAACTTTGCTCCAGAAATGTTCCGTCGTATTCGTTTACGCGATCCATTAAAAGCGAAGCAATTACAAAAAGGCTTAATCCAACTTTCAGAAGAAGGTGCAGTACAAGTATTTAGACCTTTAAACTCAAACGAGATGATTGTTGGCGCAGTAGGTGTATTACAGTTTGAAGTTGTTGTACAACGTTTAAAAACTGAATATAAAGTTGACGCTATATACGAACCGATAAGTGTAGCAACTGCACGCTGGTGTACTTGTGATGATGAACGCACGTTAGAACAATTTCGTAAAAAAGCGCACGATAATTTAGCATTAGATGGCGGTAATAACTTAACCTATATTGCACCGACTATGGTGAATCTGAGCTTGTCGCAAGAGCGTCATCCAGACATACAATTCCACCAAACCCGAGAACACTAAATTTGATGTCGTAGATGATATTATTATCTTGTAAGTAACGTTCAAAACGTCTTACGAAAGATTAATTAAAAACAATATAACTAGCTGCGAAATAACGCCTTTCTCGCAGTTAGTTGGCTCAAGATTAAAGGAATGATACGGAGCATGCACCGCATGTGAATATCATTGATGCCAATATTGAGTCAAATAACCATGAGAAAGAGTTTATTTTATGAATATTAAGCAACTATTAAGTGAAAAAGTATCAGCGGCTATGGTGCTTGCTGGTTTACCTGAAGGAACAAATCCTGCAGTTAGCCTTTCAAACCGTCCTAATTTTGGCGACTATCAAGCCAACGGTGTGATGGGCGCAGCGAAAAAACTTAAAACAAATCCACGCGAATTAGCGACTAAAGTTGTTGAACATTTAGATCTTGAAGGTATTGCAAGCAACGTTGAATTGGCAGGTCCTGGATTTATTAATATTCATTTAGATAAAGCATGGTTAGCAGCCCAACTCGCTAAAACAGCTAATGATGAAAAACTTGGCGTAACACAACGCGGTGCGACACAAGAAGATAAATCACAAACAGTTGTTGTTGATTATTCAGCGCCAAACCTTGCTAAAGAAATGCATGTTGGTCACTTACGTTCAACCATTATTGGTGACGCTGTAGTACGTGCTTTAGAGTTTCGCGGTGACAAAGTTATTCGCCAAAATCACATGGGTGATTGGGGCACGCAGTTCGGTATGTTATTGGCCCATTTAAGTGATAAGTTGAATGCTAACGAAGTGGCAGAAACCGCCCTTTCTGATTTAGAAAATTTTTATCGTGAAGCAAAAGTTCGTTTCGATAATGAAGAAGGTTTTGCTGACCGTGCTCGCGACTACGTGGTAAAACTTCAAGGCGGCGACAAAGACTGTTTAGTGCTTTGGAAATTATTCATTGATATTTCGATTGCCCACAGTGAAGATATTTATCAAAAGCTTAACGTGACACTAACTCGCGACGATATTATGGGTGAAAGTGCCTACAATCCTGACTTACCCGCAGTTGTTGATGAGTTAATGACAGAAGGTATTGCTGAAGTCAGTGAAGGCGCTAAAGTTGTTTTCATTAATGAAATGGCCAATAAAGACGGTGAAGCTCCGGTATTTATTATACAAAAAACCGGTGGCGGTTATTTATATGCAACAACAGATTTATCCGCTTGTCGTTATCGTGCAAATAAATTAAAAGCTGACCGCATTATTATTTTTACCGATGCTCGTCAAAGCTTACACTTTAAACAAGTAGAGATTGTTGCTCGCAAAGCTGGACTACTTCCAGAACATGTTGCTTATGATCATTGCCCATTTGGCATGATGATGGGTGACGATGGTAAGCCATTCAAAACACGCACCGGCGGCACAATAAAATTAGCAGAATTGTTAGATGAAGCTATTGTTCGCGCAAAAGAAGTCATTAAAGAAAAAAATCCAGACTACTCTGAAGATAAACTCAATGCAATCGCAACAAAAGTAGGAATCGGTGCGGTTAAATTTGCTGATTTATCTAAAAATCGTACGAGTGATTATGTCTTCAACTGGAAAACCATGTTGAGTTTTGAAGGCGCTACAGCTCCTTATTTACAATATGCTTATTCACGTATTCAAAGTATTTTCAATAAAGCACAAATTGAACAAGCTAACTTCACTGCAGATATTACGATTATTGAGCCACAAGAAAAAGCATTAGCTTTAAAACTACTGCAACTTGAAGAAGTAATAGACGCTGTGATCAGCGAATCTATGCCTAATCTCTTGTGTAATTATCTGTATGAGTTAGCAAGTTTGTACATGAGTTTTTATGAAGCTTGTCCTATTCTTAAAGAAGGTATTGACGACGATATTAAACAGTCACGTTTAGCACTTTGTTTAAATATATCGAACAGCTTAAAACAGGGTTTAGACATTCTTGGCATAGAAGTAATGGAACGCATGTAATATCCATTTAACCAAACGAGTCATGGTCCGCTTTGTTTGGTAACTGGGACATTGTAGAAAAATCGCTGAATATTGTTCAGCGTAAAGCAAGCGTTAGAATAGGAAGTCTGAACAAATGAAAGTGCTGATCGTTGATAATACTGACCAATCGCTATTGGCACTTAAAAAAGCCTTTTATGACGGCCCTTGCCAAACAGCTTATGTAGATAATGGTAAACATGCTTTAAAAGCATTAAGCCAACATAAATTTGATGTCATTATTAGCGTATTGAATTTAGGAAAAATCAGTGGTCTAGAAATACTCAAAGCGATATCACTCAAATATCCTTCGATGATAAGAGTGGCGATAACGAGTAACAATGAGTTTGAAAGTCGCCTAAATTCTCAAGCTAGAAACATTAGCCATTATACTTTTGCTTCTCCACTTAACATTGGCAATATTCATCAAACCATTTCTGCGCTTGCTGACAATAATAAAGCGATCACTAAAGATCATATTATTAAAGCCGTTGCCAAGGTTAAAACATTACCAAGCCCACCAAAAGTTTATCTACAGCTCAATGCAATTATAGAAGACAGCAATACAGACTCTGAAAAGATATCAGAAATAATCTCTCAAGATCCGGCATTGGCCGCTAAAGTACTTCAGTTCTCCAATAGTTCACTGATGAACCAAGGGAAACCAATTAACAATATCACTGAAGCAATAACTCGTATGGGGCTAGAAACCTTATGTTGCATTGTAATGACCGCTGAGCTTTTTTCTTATGAGCCGGACATTCCTGATTTTTCATTGATAAAAGAACAATTGCATTGCTTATCGACTGCGCGTTTCGCAGCATCTATGGTGAAAGCAGAGCTAAAACGAGATACGTTACTTGCAGGATTGTTACATGATATCGGTAAAGTTGTTTTATTCGAAATGGATGCTAAATTAACAAATAAATATTTCCAGCATCGGGTAAAAAATGCCAACAACAATGTGCTTGAAAATAAAATATTTGGTACTGACCATAATCATGTTGGTGGGTATCTATTGCATATGTGGAGCTTTTCTTATCATCTAATCGAGGCTGTAGTTATGCATCACCGCCCTGAAAAGTTACTAAAGAAATCATTTGGTATTGCCCAAGCGGTTTATTTAGCTGATGTATTATTAAGAGAACAGCAGCCTGATGCGAAATTTATTGAACACTTCAAATTAGAAAATGTTCTTGAAGCCTTAGAAAAAAGAGCCGCGAAACTAAGACAGTAATAGGAAAGTATTTTGATGAAATTTACGGATAGTCACTGCCACCTAGATTTCAAAGAGTTTTCTTTAGTGAAATTTTCATCTGACAAATCAATACTCAAGCAATGCGCTAAAAGAAATATACATCGAATTATTGTCCCCGCTATCCATCCTGATAATTGGGGAAATGTTTTAGCATTGTCTAACAACAATCCCAGAGAGCTCGAAAGTGATTGTAAAGTTTATGCCGGTTTAGGTATTCATCCATGGTATTTAACAGGCTTGCAGCAAGATGATCTCGATAGATTAGCGCAAACAGTTTCAAAAAATAAAACCAATATTATTGCTATTGGCGAAACCGGACTGGATGGTGTTATCGCAAAACAGCAAGATAATATGAATCAACAAAATCTATTTTTCGAATTCCAACTCCACCTTGCACAAGAGCATAAACTCCCAGTTATTGTGCATCATCGTCGTACTCATAACGAGACGATAACCCTTTTAAAGCAAGTCAAAGTAGCGCAAGGCGGAATTATCCACGCTTTTTCAGGTAGTTACCAGCAAGCCTGCCAGTATATAGATTTAGGCTTTAAATTAGGTATAGGCGGCACAATCACCTATCCAAGAGCTGAAAAGACAATTAAGGCGATCAAACGTTTACCACTGAGCAGTTTAGTCTTAGAAACTGATGCGCCCTCAATGCCACTTTATGGCTTTCAAGGAGAAAGCAATTCTCCTCTACGCATCATTAATGTCTTTGAAAGGCTGGTTGAATTACGTGAAGAAAGCCATGGTGAAATAGCCGAAAAAATCGAACAGAACATCTCAGAGACTTTTAAGTTCAACGGTTGATATACGAGCTCCATTAAACGTTTTTATCAGTATCACCTAATCTAAACCCTTGACGACTAAAGCGGTTAAGACCGCGTGTAAGTAAAAAACCCACTACACCTGCGATAATCATCATTAATCGTAACAGCGTAAACTGTTCGTCATTATTTTTTAATAATTTAGTAGTTAAATACTGCTTGTCCAACGTTAAACGAACGTACCCTACTAATTCGTCATTACGTACTTCACCGACAAAAGGGACTGAAAATCGACTTTTATCTAATTCATTATCAGATAAACCGAAAAGTACTTTTATACTTTTAGCATTTTGACTACTAATAATTAATTGTCCAGAAACATCATAAACATGAATTTGCTTTACTACTTCGACTTTTTCAAGCTCATCAACATAATTTTGAAGTATCTTTCGGCTTTCTTTAGTTTTAACTTCAGGGGTCAAAACTGATAAACCTACAGACGTTTGTTTTAAGTACTGATGTCCTACATCATAAAATTGTTGCTCAATACTATGCTTATTTTGCGTTTGGCTATATATCCATAAATTCATCAATATTACGATAAAAGCAATCGCTATAACTAATTGCATTATTTTATTATAAATAGGTGATAATTTAGGGTATAAAGGCTGTGCTATTTGAGTCATAAGCAATACAAATGTATTAATTTTATCTTTACGTTCATTCTTATACTATAGCATTATTCATTTTAAATATTCGTTAAAACTATAATTCACCTAAAAGGCTTCACCGTGTCAATTGCTATTCAACATTTCCCTCTTGAACTTATTCAACAACTTAGCCTAGCTGAGTTTATTTCTTCAGCACAATCAGATAAATACTTCCCATGTATTACTTATTTTGAAGATAATTGTTGGCAAGTTGATGAACGATTTATCACGCAAGAAGGTAATAAAGACAGTGTATATGTAGATATGAAAGATCCTACTACGATCGAGTTGGTTGTATTTAGTGACCTTTCGATTAGCATGCTTAGTGAGTTACTCAACCATTGTCAGTTAACACTCCTTGCGTTAAATGCGATTAACACGAGAAATAACCTTATAAGCTATCGCTTTATGGTTAATTGCCAGCAATTACAGATTGCACGAGAAAGTTTAGTAAGCTTTACGCTCAATAATGAGATAGAGGCAGCACTAATTGAAAATGCACCTAAGTTATCTCAACCGGGCATTTTAGTCATGGATATGGACTCAACAACCATAGAAATTGAATGTATTGATGAAATTGCTGTATTGGCAGGTGTCGGAGAACAAGTTGCAGCAGTGACTGAACAAGCAATGTTAGGCGAACTCGACTTCGCACAAAGTTTACATCAACGAGTTGCAACATTAGCAGGTTCTTCTGTACGCATTTTAGCCGAAGTTGCTCAAGATATTCCGCTCATGGATGGTCTAGAAACACTCGTTAGCGCCTTAAAAGTTCATGGTTGGAAAATTGCAATTGCTTCAGGTGGTTTTACTTATTTTGCGGATTATTTAAAAGATTTATTAACGCTTGATGCTGCCCACGCAAATACTTTAGAAATAATTGATGGGAAATTAACAGGTAAAGTTTTAGGTGATGTTGTGGATGCTCAGGCTAAAGCAGACTGTTTATTATATTTACAAAATAAATATAATTTGCCCAAAGAGCAAACAGTCGCGATGGGAGATGGAGCAAACGATTTAGTGATGATGTCCGCAGCACACTTGGGGGTTGCATTCCATGCAAAACCGCTTGTTTTAGCAAAAGCAGACAGTGCAATTAATGAAAGTGGCCTTGATTGCCTTTTACATTGGTTAGCGTAAATCCTTTCAGAAAATCAAGACAATAATTCATGACGTATTAAAGTTTCTTGGGTGATATCAAGCAATTGAATCACTCCAGAAACACTCCATATATCTTGCTCTATTTGTTTTCCCCGATGAATAGCATAAGAACTAATATAGCTTAATTCTGGATTTAAATGATCCATATCTGGGTCATCAGTTCGAGAAAGCTTAGCTTGTATACAGAAAAATAATCCGTGATTTATCGCCCTAGATATAAACATTTTCTGCAACATCGGAGACTTTAATTCGCTTGATGTCTTTGTTGTAACCGACTGATCAATGTCGTTATTTTCTAAATTAATCGCTATATAGAGTATTTCAGATATCGGGGAATCATCATCTTGCATCTTTTTTAATGATGATGTCATCGCATTAGTTGCTTGCAGGTTATTGAGCAATGGGTATAGATTATACAATGATTGACTGTCACTTAACTGCTTCATTACGGGTAACAGCTTACTTTGTACTGTGCCACAAACAAGTGTTTCTAATTTATATCTACTACCACTGGTTTGCACCATCAAGGAAGGGATCGTTAGACTTCGGCTATAAACATTTCGTAATGCTTTCGCAAGACCGGGTATCAACAAAGCGTATTCATCTGGTGTTAATTTATCACGATTTTTAGCAATTAATGCTTTAAAAAAGGATCTTCCCATGTGTTGGTGTTTTTCTACATATACCCGTAAATTAAGCACTGTTTTGCTTTTATTAATTCGCATAAGTTCGTAAGGTAATCCTTTCAAATCAAATGCTGAAGTTATTTTTTGTAAACTTGGAAAGGTTAAATAGACTACATCTCCTTTTTTAAGAACCGAAGGTTTGTCAAGTTCTAGCTTTAAACCCAAAATTGAAAAGTCATTAGATTTCCCCACACAGCGAACCCCCTCTATTTCAAGTTCTACTGGTGTAATATATTTGAATCTTGCTTCTTGTCGTTGGTTTTTATAATTAATGCCAACTTCATCCATTAACAACGGAGATGTAAGCCGTTTATGACCAAAATTCTTCAAACGACTCGTTTCAATATTGTCAAACGGGAGCTGCTTATATTGTTCAACTTTTAATTTATCGGTAAGATCATTGGCGACAATAATACACGGTAGTGTATAAAGCGTAGCAATGGCATCATTTGGAATAGGTAAATTTAGATATAGATTCTTTTTAGTTAACGTATTCGATAACGTTAGCGGGGAATGGGCTTTATCAACATCTACATCTATAATCGACAATTGTGTAATCGCAAAGTTCGGCTTAGATGCTGCGAAGCCTAAGAATTTTCTTTTAAATTCACTATCATCATTTAATTGCTGAACATCAGCAGTGTAAAAAAAACTCCTACCTTGGCTTTTGTGGATAAAGCTATAAACTAATAAGGATTTTCCTAATGCATGAGCTTTTCTTATTCTGAGAATTCGTTCAGGTGTAACCAAACAGTAAAGTGTAGAATTACGCTTTTCATCTTGCCAATATTGATAAATTGATTGATTATTGTGGCAAGTGAGTGCATATCGCGGTAAAACATCACCTTTACTATCTTCTACAAATATAGGTAACTCATTCGATTTAGGTAAAGAATATTGCTCAAAGTTACGAGACTGAATGGCATTGATAGTGTTATCTAAATTGATTTTATAGCGGCGTTTATTTCCTTGGATAAAGCCCTGTAAAAATGATTGGAAACCGTCAATTGATTTGTCATTCGAATCAACTCTTTGACATCCTATTAGTTGAACTCTATCAACTTTGTGAATATTTCGGACTTCAAAGTTAAAACTCTTTTCTCTACCAAATTGAAATTCGTCTTCAAAGCCACGAAATCTAATCTTAATAAGTTGTCCAACTAGAATTTTATTGGGATAATTAAATCGGAATTTACAACCTTCAACACTTATATCAGAGCTTGTACATTCATATTCTTTATCATCGTTTTCTAATTGTAAATTTAGGCTGATAGCGAAATTCATCCGTTCTTCTGAACGGTTGTGATAAGGACCAAAAGTGTACAAACTTGCTGGGTATTGAGTTTTTTCGAAAACTTTACCTGATTCGACAGGCGTCGGCTTCCCAATATTATTTTTCTCTTTTTGGTAAATAACACGAAAATTGTTCTCGGTGTTCATTACAGCTTCATAAACGCCGAAAGTATAACCTTGATAAAAACTTATATTTTCTTCATAAACTTTAATCGCATTATCATCGAGGTAATGACGTCTTCCATCATGTTCAAAAGGTCGGCATTCTCCGTCAACATGCCCGCGTAAGTCAATTAAGCGGGTGCAAACGGTAGCTAAACGCTTTAGCTCCATTTTCAGCAAAAAACGTTCTGTTTTTGGGATATGTTGAGTCATCGCAGAAAAATTTGTTTCAAAATCGTTCTTTAAAACATTTCCACGAAACTGATCAACTATTTTTTGGTATTTCGAAATATCTGTAGTCATTTCTGCTTTTAATTCTACGTAGTAACACTTTTTATATGCAGTGAAATTAAAGTGATAATTGATCACTTCCATTAAAGTAAATCTACTATAAATTAATTTATAATAATATGGCATCTACAAAGATAGTCATAATTATAATTTAAACTAATAGGTTATATACATACTTAAATACTTATTAAATATCATAGCAATATTTATGCCCATAGTAGGGTATACAATGAAAAAATTAAATCAATTGATGTATGCACAAATTTCGAAACCGAGTATATTCGGGGGGGCTAGGCACGCATATTGGCTGCAAAGCATGGGCTACTATATGCGTATTTATGTAAGCAAAAAACCTGTGGTTGAGCCAAATTAGTTTGGCTTACTAGAAATGGTAACGAGTCAACAACATAAAGTACAAACTATTGACAGTATTGACCTTTACGACTTGCACGATTTCCAGCTAATTTAGCAGAATTTGACTGTGTTCTTGGCAGTGTTATCTTTAGTTGAGATTATAACCGATCATTCTTAAGGCAAAAAAGCGATAATTTCTTATCGCTTTATTAATGACTTTAGATTGAAGATTAAATGATTTTGATATCTATCATATTTTCTTTAGCTGCAGCAATGCGTTCACGTTCCTGCCGTTTTTCGCATGGATTGTCACAATTACAAGATTTGTCAATACCTACTGTCGCCAAACCTCCACAGCTACCAGCTAAACTTTTTTGTTGAAAAATATACCCTACAGCCATTCCAGCAGATACAAGGATAAAAAAAACTAAGGTGATCATAAAAATCATCATAAAATTAACCTACTACTTTTCTTGAAAAATTTAAAATATGTATACAGTAATCTATTTTTGCCAATTACTTTAAATACTGCATGAATTTTACCGTGCTTTGCTCAATAAAGCCATGATCCGTTTTAATGATCATATAAGCGGCTAATTCATTTTCCTCAGCAAAGGCTAACGCTTTTTCTTCACCCATTAACATCATTGCAGTAGACAAACCATCTGCGGTCATAGACGAGGGATGAATCACAGTGACAGAGACTAACTTATGATTGATTGGTCTTCCTGACTGTGGATCAATAATATGTGAAAAACGTTGCCCATTAGACTCAAAGTATTTTCTATAATCTCCTGAAGTTGCTAATGCATTATCTTTAGGAATAATAATCTGATGAACAGCCCGTTCTTCAGAGAGGGGTTTCTCAATAGCAACGTGCCAAAGTTCGCCTGTATGTTTAAAGCCTTTGATTCGCATTTCTCCACCAATTTCAACAAGGTAGTTATTCAGGCCTTTACTTTCAAGGTACTCAGCGATTAGATCGACAGCATAACCCTTAGCAATAGTAGAAAGGTCAATATATAAATCAGGAATGGCTTTTGACAATTCATGGCCATTGAGTGTTAAATATTTAAGACCAGTACGTGCTTGCGCTATTTTTAGATCGCTATCACTTGGTACTTTTTCTGGTCGATAATCAGGGCCAAAACCCCATAAATTAATTAATGGCCCAATAGTAACGTCTAATTTACCTCCGCTTAAGTTCCCCAACCGAATAGACTCGGCGAGTACACGACGTAACCCTTCCGATATTTCTACAGGAACAAGTGATTTAGACTTATTAAATATTGATAACTCAGAGTTTGGCTCCCAGTTAGACATATCTTGTAGTAACTGCTTTAAAATAGCAGCTATGTCTGTATGCGTTTTTTGTTGATCAAATTTAGAGCCTGAAAGGCTATCAGGTTTAACAATCACTTTTATATTGTAAGCAACCGTTCCCATGGTCATGCCCTGAAATAGCACTTCATGGGGTTTATTCGTGTCATTGTTATCAGAGCATGCTGATAACACAATAAACAAAGCACACTGCAGTATTGTTCTGATTTTATTCATGATAGCTCTCAATTTTATTATTTATATAAATAGGCTATCGTCACTCATCCCCATCCGTGGCGCCGTGACATACAGTTCATCCTGAACATAAACACTGCTTATATAAATAATAAAAGACGACAAATGTCGTCTTTTTCATATTCAATTTAATGTACTTTTAATTTTAAATCTTCATATTTTGCCTTTAGTTCAAGGCGGCTGCGCGGAGCTTACGATAGTAAGTGAGCACAGCCAACGATGAAATTATGGAAAAATTGAGCTTTAAAATAAAAGTTAGCCGCCGAAGTCGTCAAGCATGATGTTCTCGTCTTCTACGCCTAAATCTTTAAGCATATGAATAACAGCAGCATTCATCATTGGAGGACCACACATGTAGTACTCACAATCTTCTGGTGCTTCATGATCTTTCAGGTAGTTTTCATAAAGTACATTATGAATAAAACCTGTCATGCCGTCCCAGTTATCTTCTTTCTGTGGATCAGAAAGTGCAACATGCCATTGGAAGTTATCATTTTCAGCAGCAAGGCCGTTATAATCATCTTCATAGAACATTTCACGCTTAGAACGAGCACCATACCAGAACGACATTTTACGTTTTGAATTAAGACGTTTAAGTTGATCAAATATGTGTGAACGCATTGGCGCCATACCAGCACCACCACCGATAAATACCATTTCATTATCAGTTTCTTTAGCGAAAAACTCACCAAATGGGCCTGAAATAGTTACTTTATCGCCAGCTTTTAAGCTAAAGATAAACGATGACATTTTACCAGCCGGTAAATGTAAACGTCCTGGAGGCGGCGTAGCAATACGCACGTTAAGCATAATAATGCCTTCTTCTTCAGGATAGTTTGCCATTGAATAAGCACGTAACGTTGGTTCATCAACTTTTGATTCAACATCAAAAAAGCCAAAATGATTCCAATCGCCTTTGTACTGATCATCAATATCAAAATCGCTATATTTAACATGATGCGCTGGCGCTTCAATTTGAATATAACCAC
>Ga0209291_1000210_pt1 | contig 57962 bp, 51 predicted proteins | sample GOMGulsemesocosm_FD_184633 | JGI IMG/M metagenome (GOLD analysis project Ga0209291, IMG submission 184633) | Methane-oxidizing microbial communities from mesocosms in the Gulf of Mexico - GOM9B Gulf of Mexico (SPAdes) (version 2) | ecosystem: Environmental > Aquatic > Marine > Cold seeps...
CCAAGAATTTCTAACTTCCCATACTCATTTTCGCGACCAATCATAGCCACAATCTTTGTTGTACCTATGTCTAAACCAACCGCAATTTTACTGTCCTCCATAGCTTATTTTTTGGTGCAAATTACTTGTGATGCAATTTGTAAATTAACGTTATTATATATTTTTATAGTTTTATCCTTTTTGGCTTTTTTATAGAAAGCTTTAAAATTATTAAACTTTAATTCTTTATTTTCTGATGTTCCAAAATCTATTAAAAAATCAAACTCTCTCAATAGCAAAGTATATTTGTTTTCTGAAACTACAACACCCACGATTTCTTTTTTAAAAAAAGGGTCTGCATCAATACATTTCATTACTTCAAACAGGTCTGACATGTTGTTTTTAACAACATCACCAGTAACCAAAGGTACTCGTACAGAAAAATTTGGCGAAGTAGGCATCATTTTCCCTTCCTCGTCAATGTAAAAAGACTCTTTTGCTTGCACTCTTGCAAGTGGTGTTTTCTGCAAAACATCTACCCCAACTTCCCCATTTACAGAAACATACACATTTGCGTCTCTAATATATGGATTCGTGTCTAATACAGATTCTATACTATTCAAATCTAAGGCATCTTTTCTTATGTTTTTCACACTACCTTTATTTTGTATTAACAACTTATTAACCGTTTCTTCAGAAATCAATGGTTGCTCAGGATTAAAGAACTTTACTTCATTTGAAGCAAGTAATCTAGAATCATTACGTACTGAAGTAGAGATAGATAAAAACAAAACCAACCCCAACAACAATATCAATTTGATATTTAGTATCAGTTTTTTAGAATATCTTTTATTTTTATTTAATTCACTCATTTACAACAGTTAACTAATTTCTTTTTTAATTCGAGAAACTTCTACTCCGATGTCTCCTGCACCAATTGTTAATATAATTTTTGCGTCAGATTTTTTAATTTCTGAAACAATCTCATTTTTAGCTATTAATTTCTTGTTTTTACTTGTCATTTGCTCCAATAACCACCCAGAAGTAACCCCTGGAATTGGCAATTCTCTAGCTGGATAAATATCCAATAAACACACTTCATCAAACTGACTTAAACTTATAGCAAAATCCACTACAAAATCTTGAGTTCTACTGAATAAATGCGGCTGAAATATTGCCATAACTTTTTCATTAGGATACATTTCTGTTACCGCTTGATATACAGCATCAATTTCCGTGGGATGATGTGCATAATCATCTATATACACCAAATCATTTGTTTTAATCTGATATGTAAATCGACGCTCTACTCCTTTAAAAGAAGCTAAACCTTCTATTAATCTTAATACTTCAAAACCATAATCATATGCCATTGCAAAAGCAACCAACGCATTGTTTAAATTATGTTGACCCGGTAAGTTAAACTTGATGTTTCTTAATACTTCTTTTGGTGTTTTTATACTAAACCTATATGACCCATCAATTATTTCAATATCTTGAACACTATAATCTGCTTCTTCTTCTACTCCATAAGTAATTCCTTCTAACGGTAAACCGTTTTTAACAAACAGTTTACTTTTATCTGAAAGTTTATCAGAGAATTCTACAAAACTTTTCTCCAACTCATCTGCTTGACCATAAATATCTAAATGATCCGCATCCATTGATGTTACACAAGCAACATCAGGTGACAATTGTAAAAACGACCTATCAAACTCATCAGCTTCAACTACGGACATTTCCGAACCATTGACTATTAAATTAGAATGGTAATTTTCTGTTATCCCTCCTAAAAACGCTGTCATATCTGCATCACAAACTTTTAATAAGTGCCCAAGAATACTTGACGTAGTTGTTTTCCCATGAGTTCCAGCTACCGCAAAACAAAACGTACTTTTAGTAATTAAGCCTAATACTTCAGCTCGCTTTTGAACCGTAAAACTATTAGACATAAAATATTGCAACTCTCCATGTGATTCTTTTACAGCTGGCGTATAAACTATTAATGTAGTTTTTGAATCTTTAAAATTATCAGAAACTACATCTATTGCATCATCATAATGAATAGCAACCCCCATTTTCTCCAGACCTGAAGTTATTTTCGTAGGCATTTTATCATATCCTGCTACTTTCTTCCCTATTTCATGAAAATAGCGTGCAAGAGCACTCATACCGATACCACCAATACCTACAAAATAAACGTTATGTATATTATTTAAATTCACTAATTTTTAATCATTTTTTCAACTTCATCTACAATATCTTGAGTTGCATTTTCTAATGCCAACTTTTTTATTTCATTTGATAACTTACCCTGTAAAACAGCATCTATCAACAACTCCTCACACTTTTTTTCAAAATCAGTATCTAACTCCGATTCTTTTATCAACACAGCTGCATTCTTACTTGTAATTGCTTGTGCGTTTTTAGTTTGATGATCTTCAGAAACATTCGGACTAGGAATAAATATTACTGGTTTCCCTACCACACATAATTCCGAAACTGAACTCGCTCCTGAGCGTGAAATAACAACATCAGCCGCAGCATATGCTAAATCCATCCTATTCAAAAAAGCATGCGTTTGCACACCTTCTTTTTCATTGTTTTTTTTATATTCTTCAATATATAGTTTACCTGTCTGCCATATCATTTGAACTTCCTGACTTTCAAAAAAAGGTAATTCCTTATCTATAAGCTGATTTATTCTACGAGCTCCCAAACTCCCACCTAAAACCAAAATTGTTTTTTTTGTGGCATCTAATTTAAAAAACTGTTGCGCCTCTTTTCTTTTAGAAGAAATTTCCAATAAATCTTGACGTACTGGATTACCCGTTTTTATAATTTTATCCTTAGGGAAAAATTGACCTAAACCATCATAGGCTACACATATTTTATTTGCTCTTTTTGATAATAATTTATTAGTTATCCCTGGAAAAGAGTTTTGCTCTTGAATTAATGTTGGTACGCCTTTAGAACTTGCTATATATAACAAAGGCCCACTTGCAAATCCACCAGTTCCAATTACAACATCTGGTTGAAATTGTTTCACTATTTTTTTTGCATTCCACAAACTACTTATCAATTTAAACGGAAATAGTAAATTGTTTTTTGAAAACAATTTACGCTGTATACCAGATATCCAAAGCCCTTTAATTTTATAACCCGCAGCTGGAACCTTTTCCATTTCCATTCTATCATTTGCTCCAACAAATAAAAATTGAGTATCAGGATAACGTCTTTTAATTTCATCCGCAATAGCAATAGCTGGGTAAATATGACCACCTGTTCCTCCTCCTGACACTATAACTTTTAAGTTTTTCATTTACTATCTAGTACTATTTAAACTGCTTGACGTAATACATCAAGTGGATTATCTTTTTTACTTGCTTTTTCTTTTCCTTTTTTCTGACTTGCGCTTACACTTAAGATTATTCCGAAAGCCAAACAGGTCATCCAAATAGATGTTCCTCCAGAACTTATTAACGGTAATGTTTGCCCTGTTACTGGAAACAATTCAACTGCAACAGCCATATTAATTAGTGCTTGAAATATAATTGGCAAACCAACCCCAACAACTAACATCTTTCCGAAAAAAGTGTCTGATTTATTTAGTATTACAATTAACCTGAAAAGCAATAGTAAATAGAAAAATAATATTGCAACCCCAACTACTAAACCCCATTCCTCAACTATTATCGCATAAATAAAATCAGAAGAAGACTGCGGTAAAAAGTTTTTTTGAACACTTTTCCCTGGTCCTAATCCGAATAATCTTCCTGAAGCTATAGCTGTTTTTGCTCTTTCAATTTGATAATCTTCTTCTGTATCTTCTCCATTAGAAAAATTCTCAATTCGTGACATCCAAGTGTCAACCCTATTAGGGAACGCGTCAGGAAATGCTTTTGCAGTCATAAAAAAGAACAGTACAAAAATCAATCCTGATCCAATTATTACCCCCATATATTTTAACGGATACCCTCCTAAAAACACCAATACTAGCACCATCGAGAATATTAACGCTGCTGTAGAAAAATTAGCTGGGAATATTAATAATAAAACTAATACTACCGGAAGCCACAATTCTATAGCACTTTCTTTAAAGCCAACTACCTTATCTTTTATTTTCGCTAAATACCTAGCAACATACACCATCAACACCACTGCTGCCAACGTAGAAGTCTGAAATGAAAAACCAACTACCGGCACTCTAATCCACCTACTCGCATTTGCCCCACCAATTGTAGTTCCTTGCATTAAAGTTATCCCCAATAATAGAATTACTACAGGTAGTATTATCATTGACAACCCTTTAAACCGATGGTATTGTATTTTATGTACTCCATAAATTATCCCAAACCCTAATACTAAATGCACCCCGTGCTTCAACAATAATGTAAAGGTACTTCTACCATACAAATTTGCTAAATTACTACTGGCACTGTATACTGGTAAAAATGAAAATAATGCCAACAACGCTATGATTGCCCACAAGATTTTATCTCCACCAATATTTTTTAGTATTATACTCATTATAAATTTCTAATTGCTGCTTTAAATTGTCTTCCTCTATCCTCGTAGTTTTCAAATAAATCAAAACTAGCGCAAGCTGGCGATAATAACACATTATCACCTTTTTCAGCCAACTTATACGCCATCCTAACTGCTTCGTTAATTGACTCTGTTTCCACTAAGGTTTCAACTGTATTTTTGAAAACGTTTTTAATTTTTTGATTATCCTTCCCCAAACATATAATTGCCTTTACCTTCTCATTTACTAAAGATAACAACTCCGTATAATCATTTCCTTTATCAACACCACCAACAATCCAAACAGTAGGCGACTGCATACTATCTAATGCATAAAAGACTGCATTAATATTGGTAGCCTTAGAATCGTTTATATATTGTACATTCTGAATTTTCAATACATTTTCCAATCGATGCTCTACACCTTGAAAATTAGACAAACTTTCTCTGATTGTAGCTTTTCTAATTTTTAGCAAATTTGCAACGGCAGCTGATGCCATTGCATTTTTTACATTGTGTTTCCCTTCTAATGCTAAGTTTTTTACTGGCATAGTAATTATCTCTTCGTTAATTGTTAGTTTAATATTGTCATTGTCTAAACAGACACCTTGGCTTAATTTTTTAGTTAAAGAAAACGGTACCAACGTAGCTTTAACTTCATGAGAATCTAAATACTTCTCTATTTCAATATCATCTGCGTCATATATTAAATAATCCTCAGCTGTTTGGTTTTTCGTTATTCTAAATTTTGATGCGATATAATTTTCAAATTGATCTTCATATCGATCCAAATGATCTTCAGAAATATTGGTTATTACCGCTATATGAGGCTTAAAACTATCTATTCCATCTAACTGAAAACTACTCAGCTCAAGCACATAATTATCATAGTTTCCCTCTGCTACTTGCTCTGCAAAACTATCCCCTATATTACCTGCAATTCCTACATTAATTTCATCTTTCAACAAATGATGCGTTAATAGTGTAGTTGTTGTTTTTCCATTACTTCCTGTTATCCCAACTATTGTTGCATTTGTAAACTGGGCAGCAAATTCAATTTCTGATATAACTGGTATTTCCTTTTCTATTATTTTTTGAACCAATGCTACTTTATCCGGAATACCTGGACTCTTCATAACTACATTAGCATTTAATATTTTCGTTTCTGTATGTTGCTTTTCTTCCCAATCAACGTCATTTTCAAGCAATATATTTTTATAGGTTGCTTTTATTTCTCCCTTATCAGAAACAAAAACTTCATAGCCTTTTTGCTTTCCAAGTATTGCGGTTCCAACACCACTCTCTCCTCCTCCTAAAACAACCAACCTTTTCATTTATCTTAATTTCAAGGTTACCATTGTTAATACTGCCAACATAATTGCAACAATCCAAAAACGATTGACAATTTTACTTTCATGCATTCCCTTTTTCTGATAGTGATGATGTAATGGCGACATCAGAAAGATTCGCTTTCCTTCACCGTATTTTTTCTTTGTATATTTAAAATAACTCACCTGAAGTACTACTGATAAATTTTCTACTAAGAAAATCCCACACAAAATAGGAACCAATAATTCTTTGCGAACCGATATTGCTATTACTGCTATTATCCCTCCGATTGTTAAACTACCCGTATCTCCCATGAAAACTTGTGCTGGAAATGTATTATACCACAAGAAACCAATTAAAGCACCAACAAACGCACCAACAAAAATGGTCATCTCACCAATTCTTGGGATATACATTATATTTAAGTAATCTGAAAAAATAATGTTTCCCGAAAGCCATGTAAACAACCCTAACACTATTACTGATATCACAGATGTTCCTGCAGCCAAACCATCGATACCATCAGTTAAGTTCGCACCGTTTGATACTGCTGTAATTATAAATATAACTATTGGAATAAAAATTATCCATGCGTATTTCTCCCAGTCTTTATTAAAAAACGTAAGTACATCGGCATAATCAAATTCATTATTTTTCAAAAAAGGGATTGTAGTTTTTGTTGACTTAGTTTCAGGATAAAACTCTTTAACCGCAGGATTATGAAGCAATAACATTGAGCTATCATTACTCACCATTGCCGTCTGAATTTCCACAGGAACTTGCTCTTTAATTGTTACATTTTCATTAAAGTATAATACAGTACCCACAATAACCCCCAAACCAACTTGACCCAAAACCTTAAACTTTCCTTTTAGGCCATCTTTATCATTTTTAAACTTCTTTATATAGTCATCTAAAAACCCTATTGCACCCATCCATGCTGTTGTCACCATCAACAACAATACATACACATTATCTAATTTTGCAAACAACAACACCGGAATTAAAGTTGCAATTATGATTATAATTCCTCCCATTGTTGGAGTACCTTGTTTTTCTTTTTGCCCTTCTAAACCTAAATCTCTAACTGTTTCTCCAATTTGTTGTTTTCTTAAATAATTGATAATATGCTTACCAAATATCATTGAAATTAACAAAGAAACAATTACCGCTAAAGCCGCTCTGAATGAAATAAACTGAAAAACAGTAGCCCCAGTTAATTGATATTGTTTTTCTAAATATTCAAATAAGTAATACAGCATATTTTTATTTGTTTAGTTTTATTAGTAATTCCTTCACTATTTTTAAATCGTCAAAATCAGTTCGTACTCCGTTTACTTCCTGATACGTTTCATGACCCTTCCCAGCGATTAAAATAATATCATTAGTATTTGCCATTTGACAAGCGGTTTTTATTGCCTGCTTTCTATCACTAATTGCTATTGTTTTTTTATAATTTTCGGGCGTTACACCGGATTCCATTTCCTCTATAATAACATCCGGATTTTCTGTTCGTGGATTATCATTCGTAAAAATAACTGTGGTACTTAAAATTGACGCAATATTTGCCATTTTAGGGCGCTTAGTTCTATCCCTATCCCCACCACATCCAACAATCGTAAGCAATTGCTCATTACCTGTTCGGATATTATTAATTGTTTCCAATACATTTTTCAATGCATCAGGAGTATGTGCATAATCAACTATAGCTGTGATTTTTTCTTCTTTAGAAACAATGTATTCAAACCTTCCGCTTACGTTTTCCAGCATACTTATCAAACGTAAGTTTTCATTCATTTCTAATCCTAACAATTCACCTGTAGCGAAAATCGCCAATAAATTATAGGCATTAAAACTACCTATCAACTTTGTCCACAACTCATTATCATTCACTTTTAATAATAAGCCTGAAAATGAATTTTCTAATATCTGAGCTCTATAATCCGCATAACTTTTTAAAGCATAAGTAACCTTTTTAGCTTTAGTGTTCTGCAACATTATTTCACCATTTTTGTCATCAATATTTGTTAATGCAAAAGCAGTTTTTGGCAACTCATCAAAAAATCGTTTTTTAACATCTCTATATTCAGCAAATGTTTCATGATAATCTAAATGATCATGAGATAGATTTGTAAATATTCCTCCTCTAAACTGCAAACCAGCAGTTCTTTTTTGATGAATTCCATGAGAACTTACTTCCATAAAACAGAACTCTATTCCGTATTCATTCATCAACTGCAAATAATGATTTATCGTTAATGAATCCGGAGTAGTGTGTGTTGCTTTATACTCCTTATCAGCTACCATTATTTTAACAGTAGACAACAACCCTACTTTATACCCCGCATTAGTAAACTGTTGATACAATAACGATGCTATAGTTGTTTTCCCATTTGTTCCAGTAACCCCTACCAATTGTAAATTAGCCGATGGATTTTCGAAATAATTAGATGCCATTATTGCTAATGCCATATTTGCATCCTGCACTTGCACATATGTAACTTCGTTATTTTTTTTACTTGGCAACTCTTCACATATAATCACTTTAGCTCCAAGGCTTATTGCTTTTTCAATATAATCATGACCATCAACCAATGTTCCTTTCAAGGCAACAAACACATCGTTTTCCTGCACTTTTCTAGAATCAAATTCGATTTTTGAAATAGTAACATCGGAGCTTCCTATTACAGCGTCCAAAGCAACCTTATACAATATGTCTTTCAAGTTTTTCATGATAACACTAAAACAATTTCTTTATTACTCATTAATTTTTCTCCAACATTTAGTGATTGTTTTTTCACTTTCCCATTCCCTTTTACAAACACCTTTAATCCTAAATTTTCTAAAAATGAAATAGCATCCATACCATTCATCCCTACTACATTTGGAATTGTTTTATATTCTTTTTGACTTTTCTTAAAAAACGACTCGTATTTCTCATCCAATAAATCGTTTTCAACTAAATTGATATCTACTTCATCTACCAAAGGTGTATCAGTATATATTTTTTTTGCTATTTTTTTAAACACTGGTGCAGCAACAACATTACCATAATACCCAATAGATGTTTTTGGCTTATGAATAACTACAATACAAGAATACCTTGGATTGTCTGCCGGAAAATATCCTGAAAACGAAGCTATGTATTGCTTCGGATTATTTTTATTTCCATAATTTGTTGTACAGGTACCCGTTTTACCTGCCATAGAAAAATTCTTTGAATAAATGTTTTTTGCTGTTCCTCTAACAACAACATTTTTCATCATTTCCTTAACCTTACCAATTGTAGCATCAGAACATATTTTCGGATTTAACACTTTCTTTTCAAATACTTTTATTGGGGCACTACTTTTAAAATTTCTTATTTCTTTTACAAATCTTGGTTTTACCATTTCCCCGTTATTTGCAATAGCATTATAAAACGTTAATGTTTGTAACGGCGTTAGTGACACTCCGTATCCGTAAGCCATCCATGGTAACGAAATACCACTCCACATTTTATCATTTGGATGTGGGATAAAAGGCCTCCCTTCTCCTTTAAAATCCAAATCAAGCTTATCGTTTAACCCCATATTATACAACCTGTTTACAAATCGTTCTGGATTATTTTTAAAGCCTTTATGTACAATTTTCACAAAACCGGTATTTGAAGAAACCTCAAAAGCTCTAGCTGCTGATATTTTTCCATATCCGCCAACTCTTGAATCCCTAACATGTTTTCCATAAAAAGTTAACACCCCTTTTTCAGTGTCAACTACAGTACTTGAATCTATTGCTTTATCCTCCAAAGCAGCCACCATTACCATTAGCTTAAAAGTTGAGCCCGGTTCATGAGATTCACCTACCGCATGATTTAATTGCTCTGAATACCTTCCTTTTGAATTTCTTTTCAAATTAGAAATAGCTTTCACTTCTCCAGACTTAGTTTCCATAACCACCACTGTTCCGTGTTCTGCCTCAAATTTCTCTAACTGCTCCAGTAACGCATGATGAGCAATGTCCTGGATATTTACATTTATAGTTGAAATCACATCCAAACCATTTTTAGGCTCAATTTCATTTTCATCGTTAATTGGTTTGTATTGGCCCTTAGCTATTTTTTGCTTTAAACGTTTCCCATCTTCTCCTTCTAAATAATCTTTCCCAAAGGCCCCCTCAATTCCAGCACCAGAACCTTTCCAACCAATTGTTCTTCTTGCTATTTCGGCTATTGGATGTTCCCTTATTGTATGCTGTTCTACAATAAGCCCTCCTTTATAAGCTCCTAAACTAAAAATAGGAAAACTCTTTATCTTTATATAATCCGAATACCCTAAGTTTCTTGTAATTAAAGTATACCTGTTTTTCGTCCTTCTTGCTTTATTTAATTTTGACTTATAATACCCTGAAGTTTTTCCCAGCATTTTAGACAATGAATCACAAAGAGGTTTTATGTGCTCTGAAAAATTCTTTTTAGAAACTGTAACTGCATCAAACCTGATATCATACTTTGGAACCGACGTCGCTAACAAACTCCCGTCATCTGCATAAATACTACCTCTATTTGACTTAACAACAACCTCTTTAATTGTTCGAGATTCAGCTAAAGCTCTGTATTTATCACCTTGAATATATTGCACACTAAACAACTTATACACAATAAACATGGCGAATATTAAAAACAGTATCACCACTATATACAATCTATTTAATATGTTTTTACTTGCTACTGACACAAATACAATTATTTTGTAATTACCCTTATTTTTTTCGGAGGAACGTCAGAAGACCTTAACCCTCTTTCATTCATTTTTATTGCGACTTTAGACTCCATTTTCAACTTCATTAACTGAGATCTTAAATCAACATATTCCGACCTCAACTCTTTTACTTTTTTATCTAAATCACCAATGGCATAAACTTTTTTTTCAGCATGATGAGAGCTTGCTATCATCACCAATAAAAGCACTACAGAGAATCCGATAAATCTCCAGTTTTTAACGGCATCATCATCTACTAAAAAACGCCCTTTTAATATATTTAATAGCTTATTTTTCAATTCGTTCTGCTATTCTAAGTTTTGCGCTTCTTGCTCTATTATTTACCTTGATTTCTTCCGGAGTAGGCACAATCATCTTCCCTTTCTTTTTAAAAGGAACAGATATGTTTCCGTAAAAATCTTTTTCTGGCTCCCCTTCAAACAATCCGCTTCTAATAAATCGCTTCACTAACCTATCTTCTAATGAATGATATGAGATCAAGCTTAACCTTCCACCTTTTTCTAATATTTCTGGAGATTGCATTAATAACTCTTCTATAACCACCAGTTCTTCATTAACCTCTATACGAATAGCTTGAAATATTTTCGCCAACACTTTATGCTCAGCGTGCTTTGGTAAAAACTTTGCAACAATTAGCTTTAAATCTTCAATGGTATTTATTTTCTCATCTCTTGAAGCAACAATTTTAACTGCTATTGCCTTTGCGTTTGTTAATTCACCATAAACAGAAAACATTCTCCTAAGCTCTTCTTCCGAATAATTGTTTACTACATCGTGAGCAGTAGTCTTCATCTTCTTACTCATACGCATATCTAAATCTGCGTTAAACCGAATAGAAAAACCTCTTCCTGCCTCATCAAATTGATGCGACGAAACTCCAAAATCACCTAAAATCCCATCAACTTTTCTCACTCCATGAAAGCGTAAAAACCGTTTGATATGCCTAAAATTTTCATGAATTAATGTAAAACGCTCATCGTCAATTGTATTCTTTATCGCATCTTCATCTTGATCAAAAGCAAATAACCTTCCTTTTTCACTCAAACGCGACAATATTTCTCTGGAATGACCACCGCCACCAAAAGTTACATCTACATATATTCCATCAGGATTAATATTTAACCCATCAATACTTTCTTTTAATAATACCGGATTATGATACTCCATTGAAATTATCATTTTTATCACCCATAACTTCTTCCGCTAAATCTGCAAAATCCACAGTAGCATCATTTATAGCTGATTCATATTTATCTTTATCCCAAATCTCTAAAATATTCACCGCTGAGGAAATCACAATCTCTTTCTCCAAACCTGAATATCCTATTAAATCTTTCGCAACTAGTAACCTTCCTGAAGCGTCCAATTCAATCATTTTTACTCCTGCAGTTAATCTTCTTACAAAATCATTATTCTTTCTGTCAAACCTATTTAACTTACTTACCTTCTGCATAACTCCATCCCATTCATCCATTGGGTACAACTCCAAACATGGCTGAAAAACAGATCTCTTCAACACAAACCCCTTTTCTAAAATAGGTAACAACTGCTTTTTCAACGCACTAGGAAGCATTACACGTCCCTTTGCATCGATTTTACATTCATATGTCCCTATTAAATTAATCACAGGTTTGTTTGGTTCTATTACTTTTCAAAGATATGAAGAAATACTCCACATTTTACCACATACCCCCACTTTGTTAATAAGTTTTACCACCACCCCCATGAACATGTGTAATCGTTGGATTATGAGACTGTTAAAAACCTTATACTAAAAGCATAAATCCTAAATTTTAACTCTAAAAACCAATTACAAAAAGTGAAAAAAAAAGTGTAAATTTGCTGATTGTTAAAACAGCATCTATAACTAATTTATAGCGTTGTAGAAAACGACCCAGTATGAAGTTTAAACTGAAAAAAGAAAAAGAATATAATTTTATTGAAGCCGGAGAAGGCACTCCAATAGTTGTTCTACACGGACTCATGGGAGGTTTGAGTAACTTTGAGGGAGTAACAAATTACTTTCCTGAAAAAGGCTATAAAATTATCATACCTGAATTACCTATTTACACTATGTCTTTAATTAAGACTAACGTAAAAAGTTTTGCGAATTATGTAAAAAGTTTTTTAGACTCTCAGGGGTTAACTGATGTTATTCTACTTGGAAATTCTTTAGGTGGACATATTGCATTATTGTTTTCAAAAATGTACCCTGAATACGTAAAAGGACTCGTAATTACCGGAAGTTCTGGTCTTTACGAAAGCGCAATGGGAAGTGGATATCCTAAAAGAGGAGATTATGAATTCATTAAGAAAAAAGCAGAAGATGTTTTTTACGACCCAAAAGTCGCTACTAAAGAAATAGTTGATGAAGTTTACGACACCGTAAATAACAGACATAAACTAATACGTACTCTAGCAATTGCAAAAAGTGCTATTCGTCACAACATGTCTAAGGACTTGCCAAACATGAAACAACCTACTTGCATTATTTGGGGTAAAAACGACAATGTTACCCCTCCGAATGTAGCAGATGAATTTCATGAATTATTACCAGATTCTGACTTATACTGGATTGACAAATGTGGTCATGCTGCAATGATGGAACTTCCTGACACATTTAACGAGTTGTTAGATGAGTGGTTAACAAAAAGAAAACTCTAAACAGATTTACAAAAGTAAATAGATGGCTTCGCTGCCTTAGCAATGACGCACAACTTAATAAATACTATGAAAATTAAATCTGCTGAATTTATAATAAGTAACTCTTTAGTTTCTAAATGCCCTAAAGATCGTATACCAGAATATGCTTTTATTGGACGCTCTAATGTTGGTAAATCTTCATTAATAAACATGTTAACCAATAAAAAGAATTTAGCAAAAACTTCTGGCAGACCAGGTAAAACTCAATTAATTAATCATTTCATGATTAATAAAGAGTGGTTCCTTGTTGATTTACCTGGATACGGATATGCTAGAGTTTCGAAAAAGTCTAAAAAGACATTTCAGAAATTCATTACTGATTATTTCGAAAAGAGAGAACAAATGGTTTGCGCATTCGTTTTAGTTGATAGTAGACATGAGCCACAAAAAGTAGATTTAGAATTCATGGATTGGCTTGGAAGAAATCAAGTACCTTTTAATCTTGTTTTTACTAAAACAGATAAACTAAAACCTGACGCTTTAAAAAGAAATATAGCACGATATCAAGAAATACTTCTTGAAACTTGGGAAGAATGCCCACAGCACTTTACAACTTCCTCAAGTAATTATGCTGGAAAAGATGAATTACTAGCCTACATACATGGCATTAATGAATCGATGGAAAAAGAATACTAAACACCCCAACAATATTCCAACAGCTTTAGTTCATCAATTAAAGCTGTTGGAGTTTTAAAAGACTGAATTCTCATCGAAGAAAATATTTCTTTAACACCACCATCCTGTTCACAGCTTAGAACAGCAGGAAAGTTTATTCTAGAATACTCCTCATCTGAATATATTTTTAAAAACTCATTTACATGAAAAAACTCCATCACTAACGATGAAGTTTCTTTAAAATTCTTCCAATCTATATTTTCAAAAAACACCCCATGTGTCAACAAACACAATTCACAAGTGTATGTACTTGGTGATATAATTTTATGTGCAATTCCAAACAAGCTATTTAACTTGCCTGAATTAGCATTATACACAAATAACAACTTGCTTGCCATTTGAAGTGAATCATTAGAAATCTAGATTTATTTCTTTAAATCTAATTTTTCTGCGAAATAATCACAGAAATCTTTCATTGTCAACGCCATTTTCTCATCCTGTGTAGCACGCATATACGAATCTGACATACTCACTAATGTTTGATGAAAAAACACTTTCATTTCATCAACTGGCATATCTTTAGTCCACAAATCAATACGTAATGACTCTTGTTTATTCGAATCCCAAACAGAAAGCATCACGGCTTTAGAATCTTGATTTTCCACACCTCCATCAGGTGCTGTAAAACTTAATTTTTCAGGAACTCTATTTTCATCAAGTTCTATAGATAATTTTATTTCAGACGTTAAATTTGCCATTATTTTGCTGGTTTATATTTTGCTTTATCAAATAATTTCTTCCCACTTATTGTAGCAAGTTCGCGCAAAGATACATCATTCTTTTGCATATACGACCTAACAATTTGCCATCCTAAATACCTTCCTAACATTCCTGGAGATTCATTATCCAACTCTAAATAAAATTTAGAAAAAGGAGCTTGTGCAATAAACCTAGTTGACAAAGAAGTATCAGTACTAAACAGTAAATCTCTATCAACAAAATAACTCCATATTTCCGACTCATTTGCCTTTGCCCAAGCTAATTCTTCATCAGTATAACCAATTCGTGACGCTTCAGACTTAAACGGCATAAATAAATCTTTTAAATACAATTGTTTCCCAAAAGTTATCATTTGTTCTAAAAAAACACGCTGTCTTCCTTGAACTACATATTTATTTGCATAAATTTCAGCTACATCCGAAACTAACTGTTCCTTCTTTAAGTTAGCCGAAATATATACTGGAATATCTTGGTAAAATTTATGATTATCTCCTAAATAACAATCTAAGCCTATTAACAAAATATTATTTTGTAATAACACCCTGCTTCTATACCTAACATTAGTTGTTAACCCAACAACTTCCGGACTCTCGAACTCTGGGTAATAATGTTTTACATGCTTAAAAAGCAACTCTAAATCAGCCTCTTCTTCTTTAATTTCAGGGAATATTTTTGACGACTCTTCTAACAATTCAATCTCTATAGTATCATGCCTTTTAACAGCCCATAAACTGTCAACATTAGCGATATTACGAGGTACAAAATACGGATATTCCTTTTTTAATTTTCCAAATGAATTTCCTTTAGTGTTATAAAAATCCTGATCAAAACGTTTTATTGTAACGTCCATTTTAATTCCAGCTATTTCGTCTGGTGTTTCGTAAGCTTTATCACAAGAAATAAATACTGCAAAAAAGGCTAAAATTATTATTTTATAATTCATATATAGAAGTGATTTAATACAATAACGAAAAAACTACTGAAAAAGTTTTAATCTCTTGAGAAATAAAATTATTTTCGAGCAAGGCAAATTTAAACAATAGATTGTTTCTTAAAGAGCAATCATTAAAAAAGTAATTATGCAAACAGAAAAAGTTATAGATCATATTGTAAATTGGTTAACCGATTACGCAACAAAAGCTGGAGTAAATGGTTTTGTTATTGGTATTTCTGGTGGAATAGATTCTGCTGTAACCTCAACATTATGTGCTAAAACTGGTTTTCCTGTTTTGTGTATTGAAATGCCTATTCACCAAGCTGCAAGTCATGTTACTAGAGCACAAGAACATATTGCTGATTTAAAAAATAGATTTGACAAAGTGACTGATACAAGAGCTGACTTAACCCCTGTTTTTGAGGAGTTCAAAACTGAAGTTTTATTAGATGGAAAGCAAGAAGTAGTTGATATGGCCTTAGCTAACACAAGAGCTCGTTTACGAATGACTACACTGTATTACTACGCTGGATTAACAGGAAGGCTAGTTGCTGGAACAGGAAACAAAGTAGAAGATTTCGGAGTTGGTTTCTATACTAAATACGGTGATGGTGGGGTAGATTTAAGCCCTATAGCTGACTTAATGAAATCTGAAGTATATGAAATTGCAGCGGCCTTAAACATATCAGATAGTATTATGGTTGCAAAACCTTCAGATGGGTTATTTGGAGATGCTCGAAGTGATGAAGACCAAATAGGCGCAAATTACGATGAATTAGAATGGGCCATGAAAATGCAAGACGCTGGTAAAACAACCGCTGATTTTTCAGGAAGAGAGCAAGAAGTATTTAAAATATACACTAGTTACAATAGAAGGAATAAACATAAAATGGATCCAATTCCTGTATGTCAAATCCCAAAAGAGTTGATGTAAGAGGTATTTGCTCATTTTTAGCAAATTTTGTTTTACAATACTCGTTTTAATTTTTCTGACAATACTTTTTTAAGCGATGTATAATCCATAACATCTTGAATTGTATCCGAATTAGAAATATCTGATGAAACAGTCTGTTTTAGTTCCTCAATTTTATTATTTACTAAGAAACGCCTTAATGAAAGTATATTTTCATTAACAAATCGCCCAATTAAATCTAATTTTTTAATTGGGTATATATTTTGTCGCTCCCAATCGTGTAAAGAGTGCCGTTCATCATCCATTAATATCGACGTGATTTCTGTTGCTAAAACCGGATCAATCAAATTAATAAAAGTATCTATCTGTAAGGTATTATCTTTTTGAAGTTTTTCAATTATACTATAATACAGCACTTTAAATAAATCGTTTGCAAATTCAACCTCATCCTCCTGAAGACTTAAAAATATTTTCTGATAAACCGTGTTAGTCTCAACCTCCATATCAAGCTCTAACTCTCCTTTTTCATTTTCTTTTAAATAATACTCTTCAAACTCAGTTTCAACAGTCGCGTACAATAACAGCATTTCAATTATTTTACGCTCCAATAGGTATTGCTGACCCACTTTTGGGACTTGTTGCTCTGCTTTATGAATTACATCAAATGATTTTTGTTTTGATGAAGTATTCTTTTTAGAATCTTTAGTCGAAGTATTGGATAATTGAGCCAATGTAGAAAACAACACTTGCTCAGAAATATCCATGATACGTCCACATTCTTTAATGTACAACTCTCGTTTAATATTATCAGGTATTTTTGAAATACTGGTAATAATATCCCTAATGGTATCTGCCTTTTTTACAGGGTCATTCTGTGCTTCTTCGTTTAAAACACCTGCCTTAAAAGCAATGAAATCTTTAGAGTTCTCTTCTAAATACAACACCAACTCTTCATATGGAGTTTTCTTCGCAAAAGAATCTGGATCTTCTCCTTCAGGAAACGTACAAATACGCACATTCATTCCCTGCTCTAAAATTAAGTCTACCCCACGAAGTGACGCACGCATACCTGCAGCATCTCCGTCAAAAAGGATGGTTATGTTTTTTGTTAATCTATTTACTAATCTAATCTGATCACTTGTTAAAGCAGTACCAGATGATGCCACAACATTATGAATTCCTGCTTGGTGAAACTGTATTACATCCGTATACCCTTCAACCAAATAACAATTATCTTCTTTAGCTATTGCTTGTTTTGCTTGATAAATACCATACAACACTTTACTTTTATAGTAAATTTCACTCTCTGGAGAGTTTAGGTATTTGGCTGCTTTTTTATTACTTGTTAAAATTCTTCCTCCAAAACCAAGTACTCTACCACTCATAGAGTGAATAGGAAATAATACTCTTCCTTTAAACCTATCGAATTGTTTGTTTTCTTTTACAATCGTCAGTCCGGTTTTTTCTAAAAACTCTAATTTGTATCCGCTTTTTAATGCCGCATTAGTAAAAGCCTCCCACTGATCTAATGAATATCCAAGTTTAAATTTTTCAATAGTTTCATTAGTAAAACCTCTCTCTTTAAAATAACTTAATCCTATTGCTTTCCCTAACTCGTCATTATGCAATACATCGGCAAAGTATTTTTGAGCATATTCGGAAACCAAATACATACTTTCACGTTCACTAGCAACCTCTTTCTGTTCGTTAGTTTGCTCCGTTTCTTCTATTTCAATATTATATCTTTTAGCAAGATATTTAATAGCTTCTGGATAGGTAAAATGCTCATGTTCCATTACAAAAGCCACTACATTCCCTCCTTTTCCTGATGAGAAATCTTTCCAAATTTGTTTTACTGGAGACACCATAAAACTTGGCGAACGTTCATCCGTAAACGGACTTAGTCCTTTGAAATTACTACCTGCTTTTTTAAGCTGAACAAAATCGCCAATTACCTCCTCTAATCGAGCGGTTTCAAATACATTGTTTATGGTAGTTTGTGAGATCATATAGGATGTAAAGATAAAAATTCATGTAATCTTTCTATACGAAATGATGTAATAATAATTGCCATTCTTTGCTTATAGGCGAAAAAATTATTTTTTACGTTCAATAACATAATTCACCATTGCAATAAGAGAAGATTTATACGGCGATTCAGGATATTCGTTTAACAATCCTAAAGCTTCTTTTTGATATGCTATCATTTTAGTTACTGCATATTCAAGTCCTCCTTTATCTTTTACAAAAGTAATAACTTCCTTAACTCGTTTTGAATTTTTATTATGCTTTTTAATGGAATTTATAATCCATGCTTTTTCTTTTTGAGAGGAATTATTTAAGGCATAAATTAAAGGCAAGGTCATTTTTTGTTCTTTGATATCAATACCAGTTGGTTTCCCAATTTTAGCTGTACCATAATCAAACAAATCATCTTTAATTTGAAATGCCATACCAATTAACTCTCCAAACTTACGCATTTTCTCAACTTCTACTTCCGTTCCATTAACTGCACAAGCTCCTAAACTACAGCAGGCAGCAATTAATGTTGCTGTTTTTTGACGAATAATTTCATAGTAGATATCTTCAGTTATATCTAGTTTCCTCGCTTTTTCTATTTGAAGTAATTCACCTTCACTCATTTCCTTAACAGCTACTGAAATGATTTTAAGTAAATCAAAATCACCATTATCAATAGATAGTAATAAACCCTTAGACAATAAATAATCCCCTACTAAAACTGCTATCTTATTTTTCCATAATGCATTTATAGAGAAAAACCCACGCCTTCTATCGGAATCATCAACAACATCATCATGGACCAAAGTAGCAGTATGAATTAGCTCTATTACAGAAGCTCCACGATAAGTTCGCTCATTTACTGTTCCTTCAGAAACCATTTTTGCTACCAAAAAAACAAACATTGGTCGCATTTGTTTTCCTTTACGATTAACAATGTAATGAGTGATTTTATTCAACAAGGCAACCCTTGAAATCATTGATTGAGAGAACTTTTCTTCAAAAAGTTCCATTTCTTCATGGATAGGCTCCTTTATTTGGGCAACAATTTTCAAGTTAATAGTAGTGTATTAGTTGTAAACAAATCTAAATAAAAAAAACCTCATAACTTAAAAAGTTATAAGGTTTTATATCGTTTCAAAACTTACTTCTATAATCCAAAAGCAGTCTTTACTTTTTCTACATAATCTAATTTCTCCCAAGTAAACAACTCAACTTCAATATTTTTAGTATCTCCATTTGGTTGTGAAAATGTTTTAGTAACTGTTTCATTTTTACGGCCCATATGTCCATAAGCAGCAGTTTCTAAATACATTGGGTTACGTAATTTTAAACGCTCCTCTATTGCAGCTGGACGCATATCAAATATCTCGGCTATTTTTTCAGAAATCTCCCCATCAGTCATGTTAAACGGGCAAGTTCCGTAAGTATCTACAAAAATACCCATTGGCTCAACTACTCCAATTGCATAAGAAACTTGAACTAAAATTTCATTACAAACACCTGCAGCTACCAAGTTTTTAGCTATATGACGTGTTGCATAAGCTGCGCTTCTATCTACTTTACTTGGATCTTTTCCAGAAAAAGCACCACCACCATGAGCTCCTTTTCCTCCGTAAGTATCAACTATAATTTTACGACCCGTTAAACCAGTATCTCCATGAGGTCCACCAATTACAAACTTTCCTGTTGGGTTAATATGGTATTTAATATCACTATTAAATAACTCCTGTAATTCAGCTGGCAATTGAGCTATAACTCTAGGAATTAATACTTCAACAATATCCTTTCTAATTTTAGCCAACATTTCCTCATCAGCTCCAAAATCATCGTGCTGTGTTGAAACTACTATAGCGTCAATACGCTGTGGTGTATTATCATCAGAATACTCAATGGTTACCTGACTTTTAGCATCTGGACGTAAATATGTAATATCCGAATTTTCTCTTCGTAAATCAGCAAGTTCTTTTAAAATTCTATGTGATAAATCTAAAGCTAAAGGCATAAAGTTTTCTGTTTCACGAGTAGCATAACCAAACATCATTCCTTGATCTCCTGCTCCTTGCTCTTCCTTAGTAGCCCTATCTACACCTCTATTTATATCGTCAGATTGTTCATGAATTGCAGAAAAAACTCCACAAGAATTTCCATCAAACATGTACTCACTTTTAGTGTACCCAATTTTATTAATTGTTTCTCTAGCTATTTTTTGAACATCTAAGTATGTAGTTGACTTTACTTCTCCTGCCAAAACAACTTGACCTGTAGTCACTAGTGTTTCACAAGCAACCTTAGAATCCTTATCAAAGGCTAAAAAGTTATCAATTAATGCATCACTAATTTGATCTGCTACTTTGTCTGGGTGTCCTTCTGAAACTGATTCAGATGTAAATAAATATGCCATATATTTTTATTTTTCCGACTTTCTCAATATTAAAATTGAGGAAGTCGTATTAATTCGGTTTTTGTAAAACTGATTAAATTACTATTAATTTTCAGAAAATTTGACGAAAAAGCCTAAAGAAGTTTACACTGCTTTAGCATTTTTTTAATGAGGTAGCAATCAGTCAAATTTTTCCTCTACAATAATAATTGAATGCAAAACTACATAATTAGCATTTAGAAACAAGTAATTTTAAAAAAAACTAATTCATCAACATACATTTATGATAAAAATCAACTAATAGTATCATAAAATTCATGATTTTTGCAGTAGTTAAATAAAAAGAACAAAATGATTACTACGGATATTATCATTATCGGAGCTGGACCTACTGGTTTATTTACAGTATTTGAAGCTGGTTTATTAAAATTAAAATGTCATTTGATTGACGCTTTACCACAGGCTGGTGGGCAGTGTTCTGAAATATATCCTAAAAAACCTATTTACGATATACCAGCATTTCCAGAAGTTTTGGCGGGTGACTTAGTAGATAATTTAATGGAGCAAATAAAAGCTTTTGAACCCGGTTTTACTCTAGGTGAGCGAGCAGACACCATTGATAAGTTAGGTGACGGAACCTTTATTGTCACTACAAATAAAGGAACTAAACACAAGGCTCCTGTTGTTGCCATTGCTGGTGGATTGGGATCTTTTGAACCAAGAAAACCACCTATTCCTAATATTACAGATTTTGAAGATAAAGGGGTGGCTTATATTATTAGAGACCCGGAAGTATATAGAAATAAAAAAGTAGTGCTCGCAGGAGGAGGAGATTCTGCTCTAGATTGGTCTATCTTTTTAGCAGACGTAGCTTCTGAAGTAACTTTAGTACATAGAAGAAATGATTTTAGAGGTGCTTTAGACTCTGTTGAAAAAGTAGCTGAATTAGCAAAAATTGGTAAAATTAATTTAGTTACCGAGGCTGAAGTAAAAGAAATTCATGGGAATACTTCTTTAGAAAGTGTTACTATAAAGCATAAAACTGAAGGCGAATATACTTTAGAAACCGATTGTTTTATACCGTTATTTGGGTTATTACCTAAATTAGGACCTATTGCAGATTGGGGATTGGAAATAGAAAAAAATGCTATTAAAGTTAATAACGCTTTAGATTACCAAACCAATATTGAAGGTATTTATGCTATTGGTGATGTAAATACTTATCCTGGAAAATTAAAATTGATTTTATGTGGTTTTCATGAAGCTACATTAATGTGTCAAAGTGCTTTTAAACGTATTAACCCAGGAAAAAAATATGTCATGAAGTACACTACTGTTGGTGGAGTTGCAGGATTTGATGGTTCTAAAAAAATCGCAAAAAAAGAACAAGTATTAAATATTAAAGACCTATAATAAGGTGTTAATCAAATAAAAAATGTCAGACATAATACTAAAAATAACCGATCGGGAAGGAAACTTACATGAAGTAGAAGCTCCTACAGATATGGCCATGAATTTGATGGAAGTCATTAAAGGGTTTGAATTAGTACCTGAAGGAACAATAGGAACTTGTGGTGGTATGGCAATGTGTGCTTCTTGTCAGTGTTATGTAACTTCTACTCATGAATTACCAGAGATGGAATATGACGAAGAGGCTATGCTTGCTGAAGCATTTAATGTAGAAGATAATTCTCGTTTAGGATGTCAGCTTCATATTACTCCAGAACTAGAAGGTTTGGAAGTTACTTTGGCGCCTGAAGAAATGTAATTCAGATTTAATTTTATAATTTCACTTTATTCATATAACACTGTATAGGTTACCACTTTTCACGCTTCAACAAACGCTGTGAGTAAGGTAAAACCATACATTTTTACTTGCTTCACACTTTTATTTACTTTCTTCCATTAGAAATAATTAGTTTCACGAAATTATTATAAACTAACCATATGAAAAACAAAAAAGCTAACTTGAATAAGTTCTGGTTAATAGCAATTTTAGGGGGGACTATGGGGGCAGTTACTGCTCAAGACCTACACATAGGGAATGGAGCTTCCTTTCACTTGAAATCCGGATTAAACTTTAGTCTTGGAAATACACCAATAACCCAACATACAAACGGACTTTTTGGACAAGTCTCTGGATTAAACTGGGGATCCCCTACCATATTTGTTGACGGTAAAATAACAGTTTACGGGGCAGGAACTACCATAGTCAACATTGGTGATTCAGCTAGATCAACTGTAACTATAACCACCGCAGCAACTGATGAACTAGTGTGTGACTATACTAGATTAGCAGCAACTGGATTGATCTCATCTTTATTACCTAATTATAAATTAAGCGATAATGAATATTGGACTATTGAAAAAAATAATGGTAGTTCACCTGATGTTAATGTCACAGGTCTAACCCCTATGGCAGGAGCTACTTATGACGGGAATCTACCAGCTGGGACAGTCACTTTAGTGAGGTATAACGATAATACATCGGAATGGGAAGCATATTCAGGCTCAACTGGTTTCGGGAAATTTGCTTTCGCTTCTGACCAATCATTATTAGGAATCTCAGATATTGTTTCTGAAGCTAGTTTTTCTATTTATCCTAACCCTGTTGTAACTGAAACAGCAACGTTACAATACATACTTCCTAGTTCGGTTAATCAATTAGATATTTCTATTGTAGACATTACTGGAAAAATAATAAAACAGTATTATGACTTACCGGTACAACATGGAGTTAATAGTATTACCAAACCTGAAGTAGCAGAAGGGATGTATTTTATCAAATTTTCTTTTAATAACGGAACACAACAACTAACTAAAAAAATAATTTTCGAATAAAAAAATCATGAAAAAAATAATATTATTAGCTATACTATTAGCAACAGCAATTACAGGATTCTCACAAGTAGGGATTGGAACAGATTCTCCACACCCTTCAGCAGCTTTAGAAGTTCAAAGTACTAATTTAGGTTTATTACTTCCACGTATGACATCTGCTCAAATGAACGCTATTTCAAATCCTTCAGAAGGGCTAGTTGTGTACTGTTTAGATTGCTTCCCAAAAGATGTATATGTTTTTGGAGGCACTAATTTTAACTTAATAGGTTCTGGAGCTACAGATGCTACTTCAATAACACTCTCAACAAACTCTACCAATTTTGAAGTAGGAGATCAAATTACAATGACTGTTCTAGATAATTTAGGCTATAATGTTACATACACTTCTCAAGTTACGCTCGGTGGTAATGTTATACCTAGTACATCTTATACTCTAACATCTCCAGGGAATTTTGATGTTAAAGCTATTCGCGGAGGGTTTACTTCTAACACTGTGCCTATTACTGTAACTTGTCCTCTATCTAATTTAGCAGGAAACTATGATGTAACCGTTATCAGGGATAATGATGGAGCTACTACTGCACATGGAATTGAAGCTATCACAGAAATCTCTCCTGGTAATTATAAAACTGTAACGACAGGTAATTGGGCTGCTGGATCACAAGCTCCAGACCATGGATTTAACTTCAATGACACTTGTAATACATTAAGTGTTCCATCACAAGGTCTTTTTCAAGGTTTCTATGCTAATGATGTATACAGTACTAACAACGGTCAAGTACTTCCAAATGGAGACTTAGTAATCTACTATATGATTGACTTCAGTGGTGTCCCAACAGCATACACCGCAACTTATGTTAAACAATAAATATTTTAAATATACTTTTATTTTTAGTACAATACTCTAAATTTAATAGTATGTTCTATATCCTTCAGTGCTGTTAACACTTCATTGTTATATTCTTTATCAACCTCAACAATTACATACCCCACACTTGCGTCGGTAGCTAAGTATTGTCCTGTTAGGTTCATATCATATTTTGCTAAAACTTTATTAATAGCGGCCATAATTCCAGGGACATTTTTGTGTATATGTAAAAAACGATGACTATTTTCCTGACGAGGTAAACGAATATTTGGGAAATTTACAGCATCTACTGTATTTCCTGAATTCATATACCCCATAATTTTACCAGGTACAAAATCAGCGATATCACGTTGAGCTTCCTCTGTACTTCCTCCAACATGTGGAGTTAGAATAACATTTGGTATCCCTTTTAATTCTGTTTCAAAGTTTCCATTTGCTCTTGGCTCAACTGGAAACACATCAACAGCAGCTCCCGAAATTTTTCCAGAATTTAACGCTTCTTTTAAGGCAGAAATATCAACTACAAAGCCTCTGGAAAGATTTACCAATACAGCCCCATCTTTCATCCAGCTAATTTCTTCAGACGCTATAAAATTCTTGTTATTTGAATTATCATCAATGTGTAAAGAAACTACATCAACAGTATTTAATAATTCTTTTAAACTATTACATTTTTTAGTATTCCCTAAAGCTAATCTATCTTCAATATCATAATAATACACTTGCATTCCTAAAGCTTCTGCAAGTATTGATAATTGCTTACCTATGTTACCATAACCAACAATACCCAATTTTTTCCCACGAACTTCTTTAGATCCTTTAGCTGTTTTATTCCACTGTCCTTGGTGTAACTCCGTACTACGAGCAAACACACTACGCATCAACATAATTATTTGACCAATAGCTAGTTCTACTACCGAACGGGTATTGCTATAAGGTGCATTAAACACTACAACACCATTGCATTTACATGCATCAAGGTCGACTTGTTTTGTACCGATGCAGAATGCTCCAACTACCATTAGTTTTTCAGCAGCTGCTATCACTTTTTCGGTTACTTGAGTTTTAGAACGAATTCCTAAAACATGTACATCTTTAATTTTTTCAATTAAATCAGCCTCACTTAAACTATGTGATACTGTTTCTACCGTAAACCCATCACTTGATAAACGCTCGAACGCATCAGGATGTACATTTTCTAATAATAAAATTTTAATACGATGTTTCGGAAAGGATATATTTCTAGGCAATTTATTAAGGTATAAAAATTCATCTAAATTAGGAGTTACATGATCAGCATTATTAGTTGCTTTATCACGGGAAACGTTTTCAGTATAGGCAAAAAACTTGTCTGCTATACCTGCTTCACGCATTACATAATCACTGTACCCATCTCCTATTACCTGTACTTCTCCAGGTAACTCTAAATTCTTTAAACATTCGATTTTACCATTGTGTTTTGCTAAAGAATTATCGGCATCAAAACCAATAATTTTATCTTCATCACTAAAAACAAAAGTATTCGCAAATACGCGTTCTGCAGGAATATTATATGCCGCTACAATTGGATCGATAAACTCTTTAAAACCGCAAGAAATGACATAAATATCATTTGCATAATTCTCAAAGAATTCTTTATTTTCAATAATCGACTTAGAAACTTTATCCTTTAATCGTTCTGTTAAAACTACCAAGTCAGACTTAGACGCATTCAATAATTTAATACGACGCTCTAAAGATTCTGTAAATGAAATATCACCATCGATCCCTTTATTGGTGATGTCAATAATTTCTTCAATAATTTTGTCTTTTTGTGGATTATTAGCTAGGGTAATTTCAGCTAATACGTCTAAAGCTTCTACTCTAGTCAATGTACTGTCAAAATCAAAAACGTAGGTTTTTTGAGTTTGTTCCATAATTATGTTGTGTTGTTGCTGTTAAGCACGCAAAGATATTAAAATAACAACTAAGAAGTAAACCTCAATTAACTAAAAATTTATATTAGAACTAGAATTAACTCGGTTTGTGAGGATTTTATGAGGTATTTTTATCGATAAATGAATTATAGCTTAAATAAAACCCTATTAAATTAGTAGGAATGTTGTTTTCGACAAATTAAAAAATGCTGAATTCTATTTTTAAACTTAACACACAACTCATAAATAACTGATTTTTATATATTTAAAACAAAATATACAATTTCCCTTGTATATTAAAAATATTATTACATAAATTTGCATCAGCAAAATGAATACACAAATTTTAAATATCGTCTCTGTTATTATTGTCGTGATTATTTCACAACAACAGGGAATGGTATTGTAAAATATTTAAAGCATATTTTTAAAAAGCCTTCCCGAAACGGAAGGCTTTTTTTTGAATTAAACTGAAATTAACAACAACAAATTTGAGTACTTCTTTGAAGTTCCAAATTCATAAAATAAATAAAAATGAATAACATCATAAACATAGTCATTAGTATCGTCATTGTCATTATTAGCTCACCACCGAGTTGATACAGAAAGCCTATGATGTGAAAGCATGAGCCTGTATCTTCTTAAGATACAGGCTTTTTTTATGTCTTAGAAAGTGTAAAAAAAATCACTTCAAGTTATTGAAAATATTAGAAACCAGGTGAAATACCAATAATTTGAACAGTGTATCAAAAAAAACATAAGGAATAATTTAAAAAAGAGATAAATAATTTTACAACCAAAATTCAATTAACATGTATTACAACGAGAATACTCAGATTTTTTTAGATGGAAAGTGGTTAAAGGCTTCAGAAGCTACCACAGATTTGTATGCGCAAACCTTACATTATGGCAATGGGGTTTTTGAAGGTATTAGGTCATACAAAACAGAAGATGGCGTTCAGATTTTCAAAGCAAAAGAGCATTATAAACGCTTAAAGTATTCTGCAGAAGTAATGCACATTAATTTAGGCTATTCAGTAGAAGAGTTGACTAAGCTGAGTTATGAGTTACTAGAACGGAATAACTTAGAAAATGCATATATCCGTCCATTGGTTTATCTAGGTGCTAATATGAGCTTACAGCCTACTGATAAAGTACATGTTATGTTGTGTGCTTGGGAATGGGGAAGATATTTAGGAGACAAGCAATTAAACCTAATGACGTCTAGTTATCAAAGACCTAATCCCAAAGCAACACATATTCAGGCAAAAGTAGTAGGTCATTATACCAATTCAATATTAGCAACAACAGAGGCAAAACAAAAAGGATTTGATGAAGCCTTGTTGTTAGATATGAATGGTTATGTAGCAGAAGGGCCAGGAGCTAATTTTTTCTATGAAAAAGATGAAGTGTTATATACGTCTCCGTTAGGAAATATCCTATCAGGGATAACAAGGGAGACAATTCTAGAATTAGCCAGCGAATTAGGATTTAAAGTAGTAGAAAAATTCTTTACACCAGAGGATGTTTATGAAGCTGACGCAGCATTTTTTACTGGTACAGCAGCAGAAGTGGCAGGAATAGCATCCTTAGATGGTCATAAATTTAGATTGAAATGGGAAAATTCTTTGGGTTATGACTTAGCAGGAGCATATCAATGTAAAGTAACACAACGAGAACACAAAAATTTTGAATTAGTATAAAATGGAATTAAATAAATATAGTAAACAAGTTACACAAGACGATACACAACCGGCCGCACAAGCAATGCTACATGCTATTGGCTTAACTGAAGATGACTTTAAAAAACCATTAATTGGTATTGCAAGTACTGGCTATGAGGGTAACCCTTGTAATATGCATTTAAATGATTTGGCAAAGCTAGCAAAACAAGGTACCGCGGAAACGGATGTAATAGGATTGATATTTAATACTATTGGAGTAAGTGATGGTATTTCTATGGGGACACCAGGTATGCGTTACTCTTTACCTTCTAGAGATATTATAGCTGACTCAATGGAAACTGTTGTGCAAGGAATGAGTTATGACGGTTTAGTTACCGTGGTAGGTTGTGATAAAAATATGCCAGGAGCTTTAATGGCTATGCTACGAGTGAATAGACCTTCTATTTTAATTTATGGTGGAACGATTGATTCTGGTTGCCATGAAGGGAAAAAACTAGATATTGTTTCTGCTTTTGAAGCCTGGGGTAGTAAAGTTGCTGGAACCATGGAGGAATCTGAGTTCAAAAGTATTGTAAAAAAAGCCTGCCCTGGAGCTGGAGCTTGTGGAGGAATGTATACCGCAAATACAATGGCTTCTGCTATTGAAGCTTTAGGAATGTCATTACCTTATAACGCCTCTAATCCTGCAAAAAGCAAGCAAAAAGAAGAAGAGTCTGTTGCTGCAGGAAGAGCAATACATTATTTACTAAAGCACGACATAAAACCATCAGATATTGTAACTAAAAAATCCTTAGAAAACGCCATTAGATTAGTAACCGTTTTAGGAGGATCCACTAATGCAGTATTACATTTTTTAGCGATTGCTAGAGCAGCAAATGTAGAGTTTACATTGGAAGATTTTCAACGAATAAGTGATTCTACGCCATTCTTAGCAGATTTAAAACCAAGCGGTAAATACCTAATGGAAGATGTGCACAGAGTTGGAGGTATTCCAGCTGTATTAAAGTATTTACTAGCAGAAGGATTATTACATGGTGATTGTTTAACAGTAACGGGAAAAACATTAGCAGAAAATTTAGCTGAGGTTCCTAGTCTATCTGAAGGTCAAGATGTAATTAAACCTATTTCAAACCCAATAAAAGCAACAGGCCATTTAAGAATGTTGTACGGAAACTTAGCTTCTGAAGGTGCTGTTGCCAAAATAACAGGAAAAGAAGGATTGAAGTTTACAGGAAAAGCTAAAGTTTTTGAAGGAGAATACGCTGCTAACGATGGAATTAGAGATGGCTTAGTAGAAAAAGGAGATGTAGTCGTAATCCGTTATGAAGGACCAAAAGGAGGACCAGGAATGCCAGAAATGTTAAAACCAACAGCTGCTATTATGGGAGCTGGTTTAGGAAATGATGTCGCCTTAATTACCGACGGTCGTTTCTCTGGAGGCACACATGGTTTTGTAGTAGGTCATATTGCACCAGAGGCACAAGAAGGAGGAATCATAGCATTCGTTAACGATGGAGATATTATTACTATAGATGCAGAAAAAAATAGTATTCATGTAGAAATTACTGAAGAGGATTTGGCTTTGCGAAAAGCTGTCTGGGTACAACCAGAACTAAAAGTAAATAGAGGTATGTTATATAAATATGCCAAAACAGTTTCATCAGCCTCAAAAGGATGTGTAACCGATGAATTCTAGTTTCCACGAAAGCGGAAGTCTTATTAATAAAAAATCAATACTATGGAAAATCAAACACAAGTATTAGAACCAAAAATAATAACAAAAAAAGCAATGCTTTCAGGAGCGGAGGCCGTAATTAAATCTTTATTAGCAGAGGGTGCCACTTTAGGATATGGCTATCCAGGAGGAGCAATAATGCCTGTTTATGATGAGATTTATAAATATCAAGATCAATTTACCCATATCTTAACACGTCATGAACAAGGAGCTATACATGCTGCTCAAGGCTTTGCAAGAGTAACAGGTGAAACAGGAGTCGTTTTTGCAACTTCTGGCCCAGGGGCTACCAATTTGGTAACAGGGATTGCAGATGCTCAAATAGATTCTACACCATTAGTATGTATTACTGGTCAAGTAGCATCTCATTTACTAGGGACAGACGCTTTTCAAGAAACGGATATTATAGGGATCTCTACGCCAATAACAAAATGGAATTATCAAATCACAAAGGCAGAAGAAATTCCATCTGTTATAGCAAAAGCATTTTATATCGCAAATTCTGGTCGTCCAGGTCCAGTATTAATTGATATCACCAAAGACGCTCAAATGGGAAGTTTAGATTTTTCATATGAAAAATGTAAAGGGATTAGGAGTTATACACCAAAACCTGAAATGAAAATCAATCAAGTTAAAGCAGCAGCTGAATTAATCAATAGCGCTAAAAAACCATTTATAGTAATGGGACAAGGTGTTATTATCGGGAAAGCTGAACAAGAATTAAAGGATTTTATAGAGAAAGCTGGAATTCCAACAGCCTCTACTGCTTTAGGCCTGTCAGGATTGGAGACTAATCATCCATTACATGTTGGTATGGTTGGTATGCACGGACATTATGCGCCAAATATCAAAACAAATGATTGCGATGTATTTATTGCGATAGGAATGCGTTTTGACGATCGAGTAACAGGAGATTTAAGTAGATATGCCAAACAAGCAAAGATTATTCATTTTGAAATAGATCCAGCTGAGGTAGATAAAAATGTTAAAACAGATATAGCAGTATTAGGTGACGTAAAAGAAACGTTAGCATCATTGCTCCCTTTAATAGATAAGACAGCACATACCAAATGGCATCAAGAGTTTAAAGATTTGTATGCCATTGAATACGATAAAGTTATCAAACCACAACTAGAACCTACTAAAGAAGGACTGACTATGGGTGAAGCTTTAGAAGGTATAAACAAAGAGACTAATAGCGAGGCTGTTATTGTTTCAGATGTAGGTCAGCACCAGATGTTCGCATGTCGATATGCCAAATTTACCAATACCAGAAGTCAAGTTACATCTGGAGGTTTGGGGACTATGGGATTTGCATTACCAGCAGCAATTGGAGCTAAAATGGGTGCGCCCGATAGAGAAGTAATTGCTATTATTGGTGATGGTGGTTATCAAATGAATATACAAGAATTGGGAACTATTTTTCAAACAAAAACACCTGTTAAAATAGTAGTGTTAAATAATAATTTTTTAGGAATGGTTCGTCAATGGCAAGAGTTATTTTTTGATAAACGATACGCTTCTACTGAAATGGTAAACCCTGACTTCGTTAAAATAGCAGCGGGATATGATATAAAAGCTAATAAAGTATCAAAAAGAGAAAATTTACAAGCCGCAATACAAGAAATGGTTGCAAGTAAAGAATCCTATTTCTTAGAAGTAGTTATTGAAAAAGAAGATAACGTTTTTCCTATGGTTCCTACAGGAGCTGCTGTATCAGAATGTAGATTAAGTTAAGTATTATGGAAGAAAAAAAAGCTTATACCATATCGGTATATACAGAGAATAATTTAGGGTTGATGAATAGAATATCAGCAATATTTTTAAAACGACATATTAATTTAGAGAGTATAACAGCATCTCAATCAGAAATAAAAAATGTATTCCGATTTGTATTTGTAATTAAACTGTCAGAAGATAAAGTGCGCAAGCTTGTTGGACAAATAAAAAAACAAATTGAAGTTATTAAAGCCTATTATCATACCGATGAGGAAACTATTCATCAAGAATCGGCATTGTATAAAATCGCTACCAATCTATTGTTTGATGATAGACAAATACAGAATATTATAAAAAATAGTAATGCAAACATAGTCACTGTTGCGAAGGATTATTTTGTACTTGAAAAAACGGGCAGACGAAAAGAAACAGAACAGCTGTACAATGAATTAACTCCTTATGGAATTAAACAATTTGTGCGCTCTGGTAGAATATCCGTCTCAAAAGAAGCAATGAATATATCAAAAACTTTACAAAACTTTAATTATTAAAAAATGGCAAATTATTTTAACTCACTACCCTTACGTAAACAACTAGCACAATTAGGGACTTGTGAATTCATGAATCAATCTGAATTTGGAGCTGGTGTAAGCAAATTAAAAGGACAAAAAATTGTAATTATTGGCTGCGGAGCCCAAGGATTAAACCAAGGATTAAATATGCGTGACTCTGGATTAAACATTTCATATGCCCTAAGAGAAGGAGCTATAAAGGAACAACGTCAATCATACAAAAACGCAACAGAAAATGATTTTAACGTTGGCACTTATGATGAGTTAATCCCTACTGCTGATTTAGTGTGTAACCTAACTCCTGACAAACAACATAGCGCTGTAGTTAAAGCTATATTACCTCTAATGAAAAACGGAGCTACATTAGCATACTCTCATGGTTTTAATATCGTAGAAGAAGGTATGAAAATCAGGAAAGATCTTACTGTAGTAATGGTGGCTCCAAAGTGTCCTGGCACAGAAGTTAGAGAAGAGTATAAAAGAGGTTTTGGAGTACCTACATTAATCGCTGTTCACCCTGAAAATGATCCCAAAGGAGATGGTTTGGAGATCGCTAAAGCCTATGCAGCAGGAACTGGAGGACATAGGGCTGGTGTATTGCGTTCATCATTTATTGCGGAAGTAAAATCTGATTTAATGGGAGAACAAACTATTTTATGTGGCTTACTACAAACGGGATCTATTTTATCATTTGATAAAATGGTAGAACAAGGTATTAACCCAAGTTATGCTTCAAAGTTAATCCAGTATGGATGGGAAACAATTACTGAAGCCTTAAAACATGGTGGAATTACCAATATGATGGGTCGTTTATCAAACCCAGCTAAAATAAAAGCCTTCGAATTATCAGAGGAATTAAAAGATATTATGCGCCCATTATTTCAAAAACATATGGATGACATCATGCAAGGTCACTTTTCTGAAGGTATGATGAAAGATTGGGCAAACAATGATCATGATTTGTTAACATGGAGAGCAGCTACTGGAAGAACTAATTTTGAAAAAACTTCAGCTATTGATACAACAATTTCTGAGCAAGAATATTTTGATCAAGGAACCCTATTGGTTGCCTTTGTGAAATCAGGTGTTGAGCTCGCTTTTGAAACTATGACTGAAGCAGGAATTGGTGCAGAATCAGCATACTATGAATCGTTACATGAAGCTCCATTAATAGCAAACTTAATCGCTAGAAAAAAATTATACGAAATGAATAGTGTAATTTCTGATACTGCTGAATATGGTTGTTATTTATTTGATCATGCATGCAAACCATTATTAAAGGATTTCATGAAATCTGTTGACACCTCTATTTTAGGAAAATCTTTTAATGACGGAAATCAGGTAGACAACCAACAATTAATAACAATAAATAGTGAGATACGAAATCACCCTATTGAAAATATTGGAGCAACATTGAGAACTTCAATGACAGCTATGAAGCAAATTAGCATGAACTAAATTTTAGCATCATTTCATTTTCTTGAGAGGTGCCTGACGGCACCTCTTTTAGTTTACAATATTAAATAATTAATTATGTTTATAGAATCATCAGTATACAGACCAACATTAGAAGCTGTTGAAAAAGCAGCAGTTACTATAAAAGATGTAGTTACTCAAACACCTTTACAATACCATAAAACAGCATCGAGTTCACATGGTGCCAATGTGTATTTAAAAAGAGAAGATTTACAATTGGTTCGCTCTTATAAAATTCGTGGAGCCTATAATAAAATTAGCTCTTTGAATAGTGAACAACGTTCGAAAGGTATTGTATGTGCCAGTGCAGGAAATCATGCTCAAGGGGTAGCTTTTTCATGTAATAGGTTAAAAATTAAAGGAACTATATTTATGCCGGTACCAACACCCAGCCAAAAAATTGAACAAGTGAAATTGTTTGGAGGAAACTATGTTACTGTTGAGTTAGTTGGAGACACTTTTGACGACGCTCAAAAAGCTGCAAAAGTATTTGAAAAAGAACATGCTTTAATATTCGTACATCCTTTCGATGATGAAAAAGTTATTGAAGGTCAAGGTACTATAGGTTTAGAAATTTTTAATCAATCTGACAAGCCTATTGATTACGTGTTTGTTCCTGTAGGTGGCGGTGGTTTGGCATCGGGTTTAAGTACTGTTTTAAAGCACCTTTCTCCAAATACTAAAATTATAGGTGTGGAACCTGAGGGTGCCCCATCAATGAGTACTTCTTTAGCAAATAGAGAAAATACTAGGTTAACCAAAATAGAAAAATTTGTTGATGGAGCTGCTGTACAACGGGTTGGGGATTTGACCTTTGATATCTGTAAGGATAATTTAGATGATATGATTACAGTACCTGAGGGAAAAGTTTGCCAAACGATACTTGAGTTGTACACAAAAGATGCTATTGTAGTAGAGCCTGCTGGTGCATTAACCTTAGCTGCTTTAGAATGCTATTCCAATAAAATAAAAGGTAAAAATGTTGTTTGTGTAGTTAGTGGTAGTAATAATGATATTACTCGAACTGCTGAAATAAAAGAACGCGCCTTATTGTATGAAAACTTAAAACATTATTTTATTGTACGTTTTCCGCAACGTGCTGGGGCGTTAAAAGAATTCGTAGCTGAGGTATTAGGACCCAATGACGATATTTCCCATTTTGAATATTCTAAAAAACATGCTCGTGAAAAAGGACCAGCAATAGTAGGAATAGAGCTAAAACATGCATCCGATTTATCTCCCTTAATACAACGTATGAAGACAAAGAATTTTTATGGTGATTATTTAAATCACAAACCTGATTTGTTTCAGTTTTTAGTATGAATAAATAGAGAAGACTTCCTAATGAAAGCCTTCTCTAATTTATTATATAGCTTGTTAAAAATCGAATCAAGATTTACTGAGGTATATAATTAATCATCTTTTTCGTCTTTTTTACTCATGGTTAAAAACTCTTCAGGAAAAGGGAATACTATTGTAGAGTTTTTTTCAGCAGCAATATCCGCTAAAGTTTGGTATAAACGTAGCTTAATTGACGAAGCTGATTGATCAATAATTTTTCCGGCTTCTAATAATTTTCCTGCAGCTTGCTTTTCAGCCTCGGCTAATATAATACGTGCTCTTCTTGAACGTTCTGCCTCTGCCTGATTAGCCATAGAACGTTTCATATTTTCTGGCAACTCAATATCTTTAATTTTTACATCTTTTATCGAAATACCCCATGGTTCTGTTTCTGTTTCAACTATAGACCTAATACTTCTCCCTATTTCTTCTCTTTTAGACAGAATCACATCTAATTCTACCTTACCACAAACATCACGGAGTGCTGCCTGAGCTAACTGTGAAATAGCAAATGGATAATCTTCCACCTCTAGTATAGCTAGCTTGGCGTCTTCTATCTTAAAATATAGTACACCATTAATTTTACAAGGAACATTATCCTGAGTCATTACTTCTTGTGCAGGAATATTAATCGTGATCACACGTATATCAACAAACTGTACACTATCTACTAAAGGTATAATCCACCTAAAACCTGGTTGCAATACAGAGATAAATCCACCAAAGCGAAACTTTACTGCCCTTTTATATTCATAAACAATCCGTATTCCTGACAAAAGGAATAATATAAAGACAAAAACAAATACAGCTATTGGATTCATAATAATAGATTTCTCAAATTCACCTATTATAAAGTTACAACTTTAACCACTGATTATCAATATTTTACAGGATTGTTTTGGTGCAATATAGATATAATTAGATGATTGCTTTTGAAAGGATTAAACAATGTTCAACTCGCCTTTTGAAAAATCAAATACATATTGTTGTTTGTTTGCTATTATTTTTACATTAAACTCAGAAGCAAAAGCTTTATCATTAGTAGGAAACCAATTTTTACTATTTTTATTTATTACAATAAACAAACCTCTTTCACCACCAATAGCGCAAAACTTATTGAAGTTCCCAAAATAAACACCCAAATCACAAGTATTATGTAGTGTTTTATATACTTGTTCAATGCTATTTACAGGAACACCTATTTCACTTATTTCAAGTAATAAATTGGAATTAAATGTTTTTGTAGTATCAGTTTTTAAATTTTTCCGAGCTATAAATTCCATAATATTTTTATCAGCATCGTAAAAGTAAATTGCTTTAGCATTCCAACTTATAAAGCCGATTATTTCTTCATCAAAATGTTTTAAAATAGTTACACGATCTTTTAACCAGTTTAAAGCTTCAAACTCTTTGTTTGAGGCTATATTTATAGCTACATGATAAGGTTTTGAGTTTGGCTTATACTTAAACCTCAGTAACGAATGACCAATAATAAAATCTATATGATTTTCAGATTCTGAGTTTAATGGTATATTCAAGACATTGCTATAAAACTCTTTTTGAGCCTTTAGGTTTGATGAATATAATACTAACTCTGATATTTGCATTTTATGGGTCTTTAATAGTAACCTTAAAATAGCAAAAAAACAGCTAAATGACAACTAAACACAGAAGCATCGTCAAAATAAATATTCTTTGAAGATGCTTCCTAATAATTAAATAATTGTAGATTTTCCTGCTTCAATATTGGAAGAATTAATACTCAAATCATCAACGTTTGTAATATATTCTTGAATAAAATCACCTATGTTTTCTGTGGAATAATTACCGCTAAAATTCAAATCTGGGGTACAAACTCCTAAGGCTATAGATTTTTCTACAGCTTCACGAATAGTTTCCGCTTCATCAGATAAATCAAAATGATCTAATAACATTGCAGATGATAATATTGAAGCTATTGGATTTGCAACTCCTTTTCCTTTCGCTTGTGGGTAAGAACCGTGTATAGGTTCGAATAAGGCTTTATCATCTCCTATAGAAGCTGAAGCTAACAAGCCAATTGAACCACCAATAACACTTGCTTCATCCGAAATTATATCACCAAACATATTTTCTGTTAAGATAACATCAAATTGCTTTGGGTTTAATATCATTTGCATTGCTGCATTATCTACAAAAAGAAAATCTAATTCAACATCTGGGTATCCTATAGCGATATTGGTTACTACTTTTCGCCAAAGCCTAGAGGTTTCCAAAACATTAGCCTTATCTACCAATGTTAACTTTTTACGTCTTCCTTGTGCTGCTTTAAATGCTTTATGCGTTATACGTGCTATTTCCTCCGCAGTATAAGTACAATCATCACTTGCAACAGTTCCTGAAGTATTTAGGGCTTTGTTTCCAAAATAAATACCACTGGTCAACTCTCTATAAATAACCATGTCAGCTCCACTAATAATATGCTCTTTTAGAGGAGACTTTTCTAGTAAAGCGTCATATGCCTTAACCGGACGAATATTGGTATACAAATTTAAAGCTTTACGCAGTGCTAACAAGCCTTGTTCTGGCCTAACCTTAGCAGATGGATCATTATCATATTTAGGGTCGCCAATAGCTCCAAATAAAATAGCATCAGAATTTAAACAAATGTCCAAAGTCTTCTTTGGTAGAGGCTCTCCTGTTTCATCAATGGCAATGGCTCCCATTAATGCCTCTTCATACTGAAATTGATGATTGTATTTTTCCGCTATAGCGTTTAATACTTTTATAGATTGATCAGTTACTTCTGGTCCAATTCCATCTCCTGATAATACAGCAATAGTAAGGTTCATAATTTTAGCAGTTTTGTTCTTCGAATTGTTCTATTTTTTCTTTTTGATTTAACAAGTAATCAATATCATCATACCCATTAAGTAAACACGTTTTTTTATACTCATTTATTTCAAACGATTCTGAATCACCGGATTCCAATAAAGTTATAGTTTGTGCATTTAAATCAACCTTTATCTCTACTTCTGGGTTAGCTATTATTGCATCTAAAAGCTGTTTTAAAAACACTGGACTAACCTCAACAGGGAGTATGCCATTATTTAACGCATTACCTTTAAAAATATCCGCAAAAAAACTAGAAACTACTACTTTAAAACCATAATCTCCAATTGCCCATGCAGCATGTTCCCTACTTGACCCACATCCAAAATTATGTCCAGTCACCAAAATTTCTCCTGAGTACTGAGGATTGTTTAACGCAAAACCAACATTAAGATTTCCCTCTTTGTCGAAACGCCAATCTCTGAATACGTTGTTCCCAAACCCCTTACGGTCTGTAGCCTTTAAAAAACGTGCAGGAATAATTTGATCGGTATCAATGTTTTCTATAGCCAATGGTATTGCTCTTGACTCTACAATTGTAAACTTTTTCATGTGCTTATTTTTATTGTTTATTAAATGTCACATGCAACCTTTGATAATTAAAATAATAATTTCCTCGGTGATTTAAAGATTATTTTAATTGTGTCGGTTTCATATTAATTCAAGTATTTAGTAATATCTATTATTTTTCCTTCAACAGCTGTAGCTGCTGCTATAAGCGGACTTGCTAGTAATGTTTTAGCTCCTTGCCCCTGCCTCCCTTCAAAATTTCTATTAGAAGTTGAAACACAATATTCTCCTTCAGGGATTTTATCATCATTCATTGCTAGGCAAGCTGAACATCCAGGCTGACGTAATTCAAAACCTGCTGCCAAGAATATTTTATCCAAGCCTTCTTCTTTTATTTGTTTAGCAACCCTTTGAGAACCAGGAACCAACCATGCATTTATATTGCTAGCTTTTTGTTTACCCTTTATATAATTTGCTGCTACTCTAAAATCTTCAATACGGGAATTTGTACAACTTCCTAAAAAGACATAATTAATTTCTTTCCCAATCAAGGATTCTCCTTTTTTGAACCCCATATATGCTAAAGATTTCTCAAAAGACTCATTACTACTCTCAGGGATGTTTTCTGATATTTTTATTCCCATACCAGGGTTTGTACCATATGTAATCATTGGTGCAATATCAGTAGCATCAAAATTATAGTCGGTATCAAAAACAGCATCTACATCTGTTTTTAAAGTAGTCCAATCCACTACTTTCTTGTTAAACACTTCTCCTTTTGGTGCAAAATCTCGTCCTTTTATATAATCGTAAGTAGTTTGATCAGGAGCTATCATTCCACCACGAGCCCCCATTTCAATACTCATATTACAAACAGTCATACGACCTTCCATAGTCATGTTTTCAAAAACATCTCCAGCAAATTCTATAAAATGACCTGTACCGACATCTGTACCCAATTTTGAAATAATATACAGTACCACATCCTTAGCTAATACACCATTTTGTAAATTACCACTTACCATAATGCGCATACTTTTAGGTTTATCCAACAATAAGCATTGGCTTGCAAATACCTGCGCAACTTGACTTGTTCCTATACCAAAAGCAATGGTGCCAAACGCTCCATGAGTAGAGGTGTGACTATCACCACAAACCATTGTCATGCCTGGTTGAGTAATTCCCAACTCAGGAGCAATAACATGTATTATACCGTTGTTTTCATGCCCCAATCCATATAATTCTATGTTATTCTTGGTACAATTTTTAGTCAATTGTGCTAACTGATTTCTTGACAACATGTCTTTAATAGGCAAATGTTGATTTACCGTTGGTGTATTATGATCAGCAGTTGCTACAACTTGTTGGGGTCTTAATAACGGAATATTTCGTTCTTCTAAAACACTAAAAGCCTGTGGACTTGTTACTTCGTGTATTAAATGCTTATCGATATATAAAATCTGGGGTCCATTTGGAATATTATCAACCACATGCTTGTCCCATACTTTATCAAATAATGTTTTTCCCATAACTCTTATGCGTAAATAGGTTTTTGAACTCCTGTTAATTTCATAATCTGATGAATATCTTCATCTATCACTTCCTTCTTTTTATCTGCAAAACTTAAGAATTCGGTATATACTTTATCTAATTCTAATTTGGTTAACTCATAACCAATATTTTTAGCTCTATAAGCTATTGCTGCTCTTCCGCTTCTGGCTGTTAATATAATTGACGATTCATTTACTCCAACTTCTGCAGGGTCGATAATTTCATAGGTAGCCCTATTTTTTATCACTCCATCTTGATGAATTCCTGAACTATGAGCAAAGGCATTAGCGCCAACAATTGCCTTGTTTGGCTGCACCATCATCCCCATGCTATCGGATACTAACTGACTCATTTCTGTAAGAAGTTTCGCATTGATATTGGTATTCATATTTAAATTAGGATGCTGCTTTAAAATCATGACTACTTCTTCTAAAGAAGTATTTCCAGCACGTTCCCCAATTCCATTAATTGTACACTCAACTTGTCTTGCTCCATTAACCACTCCTGCTATCGAATTCGCTGTAGCTAATCCTAAATCATTATGACAATGACAGGACAAAATAGCATTATCAATACCTGTAACATTTTCTCTTAAATAATTAATTTTAGCACCATACTCTTCAGGTAAACAGTATCCTGTTGTATCTGGAATATTTAATACGGTAGCACCTGCTTTGATGACAGCTTCACACACACGTGCTAGGAATTCATTATCCGTTCTACCTGCATCTTCAGCATAAAACTCCACATCTTCAACAAAAGTTTTAGCATAACTAACTGCTGCAACCGCACGTTCAATAATGGCTTCTTTATTTGAATTAAACTTGTATTTAATATGAGATTCTGAAGTTCCTATACCGGTATGAATTCTAGGTCGTTTAGCATATTTCAATGCTTCCGATGCAACCTCGATATCTTTTTGAACAGCTCTTGTTAAGCCACAAACTGTTGCTTTATTTACCAATTTTGAAATTTCAGTAACTGAGTTAAAATCACCAGGACTTGACACTGGAAATCCAGCTTCAATTATATCAACCCCTAAAAAGTCTAATTTTTCGGCAATAATTAATTTTTGAGTAGTGTTTAATTTACATCCAGGAACCTGCTCCCCATCTCTTAATGTTGTGTCGAATATTTGAACTTGATTAGAATCCATCTTTCAAAATTTAATGTGTTTATTTCATTTATTTGAAACAAAAGTATACTTTAGTAATAGCTCAAAGCAGTAGCTTTTTCATTAAAAATACACTGTTTAAAAAGCAAACAAAAACTGAAACCCCTTTAAAAACATAGGATTGAATCTTTAAAATTTACAATGTTAAACCATCAAAAAGATCCGTTATTTATTTTAATTAAGTCGCTTTCAAAATCAGAAAAGAGACAATTCAAGCTGTTTGTTGGACGATTAGAAGGGAATACTGATTCTAAATTCTTAGCACTATTTAATTACTTGGACAAGCATGATATTTATGACGAAAAGATGATTCTTAAAAAAGGGATTGTCTCGAAACTACAACTATCCAATTTAAAAGCGAATCTATACAAGCAAATACTAAAGAGTTTACGCTTAGGATTTACTAATCAGAATATTAGAGTTGCCTTAAGAGAGCAATTGGACTATGCTACAATCCTATATGACAAAGGATTGTCCAAACAAAGTTTGAAAATATTGGATAAAGCTAAGGGAATTGCTATTAAAAATGGAGAAAAAAACATTGCTTACGAAATTGTTGAACTAGAAAAAGTAATTGAAAGTCAATATATTACTAGAAGTACAGAGAATAGAGCTGATGAATTGGCTGTCCAAGCAAAAGAATTGAGTAGGCAAAACGTGATTGCTAGTAAACTATCCAATTTATCACTTCAGTTATATAGTGTATTATTAAAAGTTGGTTATGTAAAAAACGAAAAAGATTACGATGAAGTATATACTTATTTTCATGATAGACTTCCAAATTACAACAGTCATGAATTAGGTTTTCGTGAAAAACTATGGTTATATAAAGCTCATCTATGGTATAGTTTTTTAATACAAGATTTTTTATCCTGTTATAAATATGCAAGAAAATGGGTTGATTTATTTGAATCCAACCCCAATATGATAAAAGTAAATCCTGTATTTTATTTAAAAGGGGTACACTATTTATTAGAGTCCTTGTTTTATATCAAACATCAATCAAAATTTAATGAAACACTAAACAGATTAGAACAGAATATAAATACCGAATTAATTTTGCAAAATGACAACACAAAGGTATTAAGCTTCATTTACCTGTATACCAACAAACTAAACATTCATTTTTTAAGTGGGTGTTTTAGTGAAGGCCTGCCTTTGGTTCCTGAAATTGAACAGCAAATTAGCTTTCATAAAAACAGAATTGACCAGCACCACATCATGCTATTTTATTACAAAATTGCCTGTATGTATTTTGGTGTAGGTGATTATAACGCTTGCATTAACTACTTGAACAAAATAATTAGTACTAAAAATTTAACTATTAGAGAAGACCTCATGTGTTTTGCTAGAATATTAAATTTAGTCGCACATTTTGATGCCGGTTTAGATGAAAATTTAGAGGTTCAACTAAAGGACACCTACAGATTTTTATTAAAGATGAATGACCTACATGCAATACAAAAGGAAATGCTCAAATTTTTACGGGAAGTAGTTGATCTTTACCCGCATCAAATAAAAGGAGCCTTTAAAAAACTACATGCTATTTTAAGTAAGTATGAAGATCACCCGTATGAAAAAAGAGCCTTTTTATATCTAGATGTTTTGTCATGGTTAGAGAGTAAAATTGAAGGCAAACCCGTGGACATAATCATCCAAAAAAAAGCAAAAAATATGTTACGATAAACAACTATTTTAAAAGATATATTATTCATATTTTATCTCTTTTTTAAAAATAAGTTTGGATAATAACTTTTTTGGTTGTTATCTTTGTTCCATAATAAAACCGTTCATTTTTTATTAGATGTTATCAAGAAAGGCAGAGGGAATAGACCCGATGAAGCCTTAGCAACCCTTTACATTGCGTAAAGAAGGTGCTACATTCTACCTAGTTTTAACTTAGGGTAGATAACGCAAAAAGTTTCTTTTAATTCATAAAAGAACATTTTCATTCGTTTTCTTGTTTAACCATATATCCACTTTTAGTGGATTTTTTAGTTTGTTTTTATAACAAATCTAAAGTGGCCCTTCATCTTTATATTTCTGAATAGTTTTCAATTTTTTACAAAATGAAAATTAAAACGAGTAGACAAAAATCACATCTGTTAGTAACCAATTGTTACATGCATTCCTGTATGAATTGATATTACCTAAATACAAGTCCTTGGTAATATCAAAAATACAAGGACAGCTATTTTAACCCTTTAGTATAAAAATACAGACAGATGCAACAACAAGAAATACAACATATAGAAATACCTAGTTTTACCACTGAAAAAGGAAGAACGTATATTTCCATATCATTATCATACCAAATTTTCGGAGGAGAAATTAATGCTTCTCCTATAGTTTTAGTTAATCATGCCTTAACGGGAAATAGTAATGTTACAGGAAAAAATGGGTGGTGGAAAGATATTGTAGGCGAAAATAAATTAATTGATACCAATACATATTCAGTTATAGCTTTTAACATCCCAGGGAATGGGGTTAATGATTATTTAATTAAAAGCTTTACCGATTTTACAGCAAGAGATATTGCTGCCATTTTTAAAATTGGCTTAGATATTTTAAACATTAAAAAATTGTATGCTGTTATTGGAGGTTCAATAGGAGGAGGAATTGCATGGGAACTCGCTGCTTTATATCCAGAACTGATTGAAAACTTAATTCCAATAGCTACGGACTGGAAAGCTACGGATTGGTTAACTGCAAATACTAAAGTACAGGAATTAATTTTAAACAATTCTGAAAACCCAGTACATGATGCTAGGGTTCATGCGATGAATTTGTATAGAACACCCGATTCATATAACTCAAAATTTAACAGAAGTGTTGATCCTAATACTAAAGTACCCAACGTTGAAAGTTGGTTATTACATCATGGAAAAAAACTACAAGAGCGTTTTCAGCTAACATCATATAAGTTAGTGAATCATTTATTAAGCACTATAGATATTACACGTAATAGGGGTGATTTTTTAGAAGTAGCTTCATTAATAAAATCGAACATTTTTATCATAGGCATTAATAGTGATTTGTTTTTCCCAGCAAAAGAAAACAATGAAACCTTCTTGAAATTATCGAAAACTAAAAGCAATGTTCACTATGGTGAAATAAAATCAATTCACGGGCATGATGCCTTCTTGATTGAATTCGAACAACTAGAAACTTTATTACAAAACGTATTTACACCACAACTACAAACAGCATAATATGAGTACAATCGTTATAAAATTTGGCGGAAAATCTTTAGCCAACGGAACAGGATTAGATAATGTTTTACGCATTATAAAAAATAAACAAACGACCAATAAAAAACTAGTTGTAGTTGTATCCGCAAGAGGAAACACTACAGACCAACTAGAAAATTTATTAGAAACTGCGAAACAAAAAAAAGAATATAGTTCAGCTTTATACAGCTTAAAAAAAGAACAATTAGCTCCATATCAATCTTCTGAATTAGATCAAGATTTTATTGCCTTAGAAGAAATCTTAAAAGGAGTTCGCTATTTAGGAGATTATAGTCCTAAAATAAAGGATGAAGTACTTGCACAAGGAGAACTATTCGCCGCAAAACAAGTAGCCAAAATACTTGCAAAAGAAGGCTTGAAATCAAATTTTGTTGATTCTAGAAAATTAATTATTACAGATAGTAGTTTTGGTGATGCGTTAACTTTAGAAAAAGAATCACAAGAAAGAGTTCGTGAATATTTTAATAACCAAGAAGCTACCACAGTTAATATAGTAACTGGGTTTATTGCTGCAAACACCTCCGGAGAAACAACAACTCTTGGAAGAAATGGCAGCAATTACACTGCTTCTTTATTAGCTAATTATCTAAATGCAAGTGAATTTCAAAACTACACTCATGTTGATGGTATTTTCACTGCCAACCCTGATTTAGTTGATGATGCTCAAAAAATAGAGCAATTGTCATTTAATGAAGCTAATGAATTAGCAAATTTCGGAGCCTCAATTTTACATGCTAAAACAATTCTCCCTTTAGTAGAGAAAGATATTCCTTTACGCATTTTAAATACATTTAATACAAATGATAATGGAACGACTATCTCCAAAAATGATACTCAAAAAGGAATAAAATCTATTTCTGTTTTAGATGATGTTTCCTTGTTAAGTTTTGAAGGTAGAGGTTTGCTAGGAAAAGTTGGTGTTGATGCGCGTATTTTTAAAGCCTTAAGTAACAAAGATATTAGTGTTAGTATTATCTCACAAGGTTCTTCTGAGAGAGGTATCGGATTGGTAATTAAAACAAATAGAGCAACTGATGCTATTTTAGCATTAGAAAAAGAGTTTGAAACTGATTTTTACAAAAGAGATGTAAACAAAATAAGCGTTTTAGATGATGTAGCCGTCATATCTATTATCGGTCAAGAATTAAATGACTTCCATAAACCTTTCAATGCTTTAATTAAAAATCAAATTACCCCATTGCTTTTCAATAATACTATAACAGGTAAAAACGTAAGTATTATTGTTAAGAAAAATCAATTACATAAGGCTGTAAATGTTATTCACGGCCAGGTATTTGGGGTAGCTAAAAAAATAAACATCGTTATTTTCGGAAAAGGATTGGTTGGAGGTACACTTATCAATCAAATTTTAAGTAATACTAAAGCAATATTAAAACGCCGCCAAATTCAATTAAATATTATAGCGGTTGCTAGTTCTAAAAAAGTGTTATTGAACAAAAATGGTGTTTCAGAAAATTGGGAAACTGATTTACAAGAAAATGGAGTTAAAAATTATACTATTGATACTATTACAGACTTTGTAGCAACACATCATTTAGAAAATTTAATAGCGGTTGATAATACCGCAAGTTCTGAATTTATTCAACAGTATATTCCTTTAGTAAAAGCTGGATTCGATTTAGTTTCATCAAATAAAATTGCTAACACTAGCGCTAATGAATTTTATATTCAATTGAGAGAAGTATTAAAAGAAAACAACAAACAATATTTATATGAAACCAACGTAGGTGCTGGATTACCACTTATAGACACCATAAAGTTATTACACCATTCTGGAGAAGATATTGTAAAAATAAAAGGAGTTTTTTCCGGTTCGCTAAGTTATTTATTCAACACGTTTTCTGCTGAAGAAAGACCTTTTTCAGATGTACTGCAAGAAGCTATTGACAATGGATTTACTGAGCCTGACCCTCGAGAAGACTTGTGCGGTAATGACGTGGCACGCAAGTTATTAATTTTAGCTCGAGAATTAGATTTAGTGAATGAATTAGAAGATGTAAACATTGAAAACCTAATTCCAGAACCATTAAGAGCTATTGATACAAATACATTCTTAGGATCATTGCAAAACTTAAATACTTCATATCAGGAAATAAAAGCACAGCAAAAATCAGGAAATGTGTTGAGGTATATCGGAGAATTATCAGGTGATTTATCAAGACCTAATGGAGCAAAATTAGATGTAAAATTAATCTCCGTTCCAAGTAACTCAGCCTTAGGGTCGCTAAAAGGCTCAGACTCTATATTTGAAATATACACTAAATCCTATGGAGAAAACCCATTAGTTATTCAAGGTGCAGGTGCAGGTGCCGCAGTAACCGCAAGAGGAGTTTTTGGAGACATTTTACGTTTGATTGAAAAGAATTAATTTAAAATAATAGACATAATACTTATTAAAATGAGTTACGATTTCGAAACACAAGCCATAAGAACACAAAATGAACGTTCGCAATTCTCAGAACATTCTACACCTTTATATGTAACATCAAGTTTCGTTTTTGATGATGCTGAAGACATGAGGGCATCCTTTTCTGAAGAAAAAGAAAAAAATTTGTATAGCAGATTTTCCAACCCGAATACCACTGAATTTGTAAATAAAGTAGTAACAATGGAAGGTGCTGAGGCGGGTTACGCTTTCGCAACAGGAATGGCTGCAATATTTTCTACATTTGGAGCACTATTAGAATCTGGTGATCATATTGTATCAGCAAGATCTGTATTTGGTTCTACTCATACCCTATTCACTAAATATTTACCCAAATGGAATATTACAACTAGTTATTTTGACATTAATAAGCCTGAAACAATCGAGGCAATGATTACACCAAACACAAAAATATTATATGCTGAGTCACCAACAAATCCAGCAATTGATATTATTGATTTAGAGTTCTTAGGAAAACTAGCTAAAAAGCACAATATACTATTAGTCATCGATAATTGCTTTGCTACACCATATCTACAAAACCCTATTAAATACGGGGCGGATTTAGTTCTACATTCAGCTACCAAATTAATGGATGGGCAAGGACGAGTATTAGGTGGAGTTGCCGTTGGACGTTCTGATTTAATTAGAGAAATATATTTATTCTCCAGAAACACAGGGCCAGCAATGTCTCCTTTTAATGCTTGGGTGCTTTCTAAAAGCTTAGAAACCTTAGCTATTCGTGTGGAAAAACATTGTGAAAACGCATTTAAGATCGCAGGATTTTTAGATGACCATGACCAAGTTAATTGGGTGAAATATCCTTTTTTAAAATCACACCCACAATATGAAGTGGCAAAAAAACAAATGAAACTTGGTGGAAACATAGTGGCTTTTGAAGTAAAAGGTGGAATTGAGGCAGGAAGACAATTTTTAAATAATATAAAACTGTGTTCCTTATCAGCCAATTTAGGGGATACAAGAACTATTGTTACACATCCTGCTTCTACCACTCATAGTAAACTTTCCGAATCTGATAGACTAGAAGTTAGTATTACTGATGGATTAGTAAGAATTTCTATAGGTTTAGAAAATGTATCCGATATTATAAGCGATTTAAAACAAGCTTTAAAGAGTTAAGAAATATTTTTTTTATATATTAGCAGTATGCTTTCAAAAAAGACTAAATACGGAATAAAAGCCATTACTTTTATTGCACGACAAGAAGATAAAAACCCTGTCCAAATTGCAACTATTTCAAAAAGTGAAAACATTTCTCATAAATTTTTAGAAAGCATACTCTTAACACTTCGTAAATCTGGTTTTCTTGGTTCTAAAAAAGGAAAAGGTGGTGGATACTATCTTTTAAAAGAACCTAAAGATATTCTTATGACGGATATCATTCGTGTTTTAGAAGGTCCTATTGCCATGGTTCCATGTGTAAGTTTAAACTACTACGAAAAATGTGATGATTGCCCAGATGAAGATGCATGTAGTGTACACAAATTAATGATTCAAGTACGCGACAACACTTTAAATGTTCTCAAGAACAACACCTTAGCAGACCTTACCTAAATATACAATTATTGAATACATACTGACTGTCAAGGAATATTTTTTTTGAAAATTATTCCTGAAAAACTTGTTTACATTTAAAAACCTATTACATTTGCATCAATTCCCTACTAAAACCATAGGGGTTATATACTAATAAAGATGTCATGATTATAGAAACCGTTTTAAATACAAACAAAACAGCTAATCAGCCAGAAGATAAAATAAAAAGAAGTCTGGTTAAAACTATCAGTTGGAGAATCATAGGTACACTAGATACTGTATTAATATCATGGTTAATCACTGGTACTTTGGCTTTAGCGTTTTCAATTGGAGCTATAGAACTGGTTTCAAAAATGATCTTATATTTTTTCCATGAACGATTATGGAATTCAATAAAATGGGGAAAATAAGTCCGTATGGGCAATTAATAAAATTAAGTTAACAAGTATCAAATTACTGAAATGAAAAATAGAGAAGAAATATTAATTAAATACAATACTGAGTTTGCCAGTAAATCACCTTTAGAAATTATTTCATGGGTATTGAGTTTTGCCAACAAACCGGTAGTAACTACAAATTTCAGACCTTATGAGGCAAGTATTTTACATGCTACTTCAACTCTTTTAAAAGATTTGACAGTAATATGGTGTGATACAGGATATAATACACCAAACACATACAAGCATGCTGAACAACTAATTTTAACATTGAATCTTAACATCGATTTATATGTACCAAAGCAAACAACTGCATATAGAGATACTACCATGGGAATTCCTCAAGTAGAAGATCCAAACCATCAGCTGTTTACTGAACAAGTAAAATTGGAGCCATTCAATAGAGCAATGAATGAACATAAACCAGATGTGTGGTTTACAAACTTACGTAAAGGTCAAACTGCTTTAAGAGATAGCCTAGATATTTTCAGTTTTTCAAAAGATGGAATTTTAAAAGTAAGTCCTTTTTACCATTGGTCTGATGAGCAATTAGATGAATATTTAAAGGAGTACAATTTACCTAATGAATTCAACTATTTTGACCCTACAAAAGCATTAGAAAACAGAGAATGTGGTTTACACTCATAACCCCCAATGAAGAAACTATTTTCTATCAAGAAATAACTGACAAAGAATAATTTAGAAATGAAGAATACAGCTCATATAAACCCTTTAGAAAACGAAGCTATTTACATCATTAGAGAGGTAGCTGCACAATTTGAAAAACCAGTATTACTATTTTCTGGCGGAAAGGATTCCATTACTTTAGTACGATTAGCTCAAAAAGCTTTTCACCCAGCAAAAATACCTTTCCCTTTAATGCATATTGATACCGGGCATAATTTCCCAGAAACAATTGAATTTAGAGATAAGTTGGTTGAAGAATTAGGGCTTGAACTAATTGTAAGAAATGTACAAGATAGTATTGACCAAGGAAAAGTTCGTGAAGAATCTGGTAGATATTCAAGTAGAAACACCCTACAAACCACTACCCTTTTAGATGCTATTGAAGAATTCAAATTTGATGCATGTATAGGCGGTGCAAGACGTGATGAAGAAAAAGCGAGAGCGAAAGAACGAATCTTTTCTGTACGTGATGATTTCGGACAATGGGACGAAAAAAATCAGCGTCCAGAATTGTTTGATATGTTGAACGGACAAATTGAACATGGTCAAAATGTACGCGTATTCCCTATTTCTAATTGGACAGAATTAGATGTGTGGAGTTATATAGAAAAAGAAATATTAGAGATTCCATCAATCTATTTTTCACATAAACGTAAAACGTTTTTAAGAGATGGAATGATATGGACCGCTTCTGAACATGTATATCGTGAAGATTATGAGCAAGTAGAAGAACGTACCGTTCGTTTTAGAACCGTTGGAGATATGAGCTGTACTGCAGCAGTAAGTTCTCATGCAAAAACCATTAGTGAAGTAGTTGCCGAAATTAGAACCTCTACTATCTCTGAACGTGGTGCACGAATAGACGACAAACGATCCGAAGCCGCAATGGAAAAACGCAAACAGCAAGGGTATTTTTAAAATTTGTTTAGCAAATTTTAAGGCTATACGCTATACGCTTTAAGCCACAAACAAAATAAAAAACATTGATTACTGAAGGCCTATAGCGTATAGCCTAAAGCATAAAATTAAAAAAGATGGAAGTTTTAAAAATAGCAACAGCAGGTAGTGTAGATGACGGAAAGAGCACCTTAATAGGTAGAATTCTATACGATACAAAATCATTAACCAGTGATAAATTAGCTGCAATTGAAAAAACCAGTAAGCAAAAAGGGTATGATTATTTGGATTTCTCTTTAGCAACTGATGGTTTAGTGGCAGAAAGAGAACAAGGTATTACTATTGATGTAGCACATATTTATTTTTCTACTGACACGAAAAGTTACATCATAGCAGACACTCCAGGACATGTAGAATATACAAGAAATATGGTTACTGGTGCTTCTACCTCTCAAGCGGCTATCATATTAATCGACGCTCGTAAAGGAGTGATTGAGCAAACCAATCGTCACTTTTTTATCAATAATTTATTACGCGTTAAAAACGTTATTGTTGCAGTAAACAAAATGGATTTAGTTGATTTTTCTGAGTCAAAATACAATGCTATTAAAGCTGATTTTGAAGCATTGATGAGTAAAAGAGATTATAAAGATCAGAAAATAACTTTTATTCCTGTAAGTGCTTTACAAGGAGATAATGTGGTACATAAATCCGAAAATACTCCTTGGTATAAAGGAAACACGCTATTAAATCATCTTGAAAATTTAAACACTACTGATATTTACAACCAAGGAACCCCAAGATTTCCGGTACAATATGTTTTACGTCCAAAAACAGAAGAGTATCATGATTTCAGAGGCTATGCAGGAAAAGTATATGGAGGTGAATTAAGTGTTGGTGATGAAGTGGTTGTGTTACCGTCAAAAACAAAATCAAAAATTAAGGACATCTATTTCTATGATGAAAAATTTCAAACAGCGGCTAGACGTTCTTCAGTTACTATCACTTTAGAAAACGACATTAATGTTAGCAGAGGTGATATGATTGTAAAAGCTGACGATTTACCAACCATTGACAAACAACTTACTGCCACTATATGTTGGATGGACAGTAATCAGCTAACAACTGGTGGGAAATACATTATTCAACATGGTGTAAACAAAGTATTAGCAAAAGTTGATACCATACACCATAAAATAAAACCTGATTATTCGGGTATAAATACAGACGACACAAGTTTAAGTATGAATGATTTAGCATCTGTTTCTTTTAAATTAAATAAACCTATGTTTTATGATTCTTTTGAAAGCCATAGAACAAACGGTTCTTTTATTTTAATCGATTCACAGTCAAACAATACTGTAGGAGCTGGATTCATCAACTAATATCATAACAATAATTTATATGAACTGCACAATTTCAAATAACAGATTACAAACTATGATGATGGGCTGTATGCACATACATCAAAAATATATAAGGATACGTTTTTAAATTAAGTTGGTTAATAACAAAGTCCTTTTGACACAAGTCATCAGGGCTTTTTTTAATACCAAATAAACAACAACACAACATGCAAAGTTTTAGATCAGAAATAGAAAATCCAGTAGTAGAAAAAGACATCTTAGAGTTAGAACGTAAAATTCGTTTATTCAAAGAAGGAAAAATTGACGAAGAACGTTTTAGAAGTTTACGTTTAGCACGTGGAGTGTACGGACAACGACAGTTTGGTGTACAAATGATTCGCATCAAATTACCTTTTGGAAGAGTTACCTCAGAACAATTACATCGTATTGCAGATGTTTCTGATGAATATTCACGAGGGAGATTACATATTACTACACGACAGGACATACAAATTCACCATGTAAGTTTAGACCGTACCCCTGAATTATGGGCAGAATTAGAAAAGAATGATATTACTCTACGTGAAGCTTGTGGAAATGCCGTTAGAAATATTACGGCATCAGAAACAGCTGGAATTGATGTAAATGAAGTATTTGATGTTTCACCATATGCTGATGCAACTTTTAAGTTTTTCTTGCGTAATCCAATCTGTCAAGAAATGGGAAGGAAAATTAAAATGTCTTTCTCAGGAACTGATGACGATACAGCTATTAGTTTTATTCATGATGTAGGATTTATTGCTAAAACTAAAACTGTAAAAGGTGAAGTTGTAAGAGGCTTTAAAGTATTACTTGCTGGTGGTTTGGGTTCACAACCCCGTCATGCAGATGTCGCCTATGAATTTTTAGAAGCTGATAAAATCATACCATTTATCGAAGGTGTTTTACGTGTTTTTGATCGATATGGTGAACGTGCAAAGCGTGCTAAAGCTAGAATGAAATTCTTGGTTAAAGATTTAGGGTTGAGTCAATTTTTGGAATTAGTTGAAGAAGAGCAAAAAGCATTAGCGTACAAAACATTTCCTATTGATACAAGTGAGTTTGATAAAGCTATTGAAATAAATAACGTCAAAGTACCTGTAGTAGAAATCAAAGACGAAACAGCTTTTAACTTATGGAAAGAAGCTAATGTAATTAAACAAAAACAAGATGGATTAAATGCAATTGGTATAAAAGTATTTTTAGGAGACTTCTATACCGATAAAGCACGATTGTTAGCCGATTTAATTAAAAAATATGCTAATAATGAACTTCGATTAACCCTTCGTCAGGATATCTTAATTCGTCATGTAAAAGAAGAGTTGCTACCGTTTTTCTATGTAGAATTAGAAAAATTAGGATTTACAGATCTTGGTTATAACAGCACGCAAGATATTACTGCTTGTCCAGGAACTGACACCTGTAACTTAGGTATTTCAAGCAGTACTGGGATTGCTTCCGTTTTAGAAAAAGTGTTAAAAGAAGAATATCCTCAATACATCAATAACAAAGAAATCACAATTAAAATTAGTGGTTGTATGAATGCTTGTGGACAGCATAATATGGCGCAAATTGGTTTCCAAGGAATGTCTGTAAAAGTAGGTGCATTGTTAGCTCCTGCAATACAGATATTATTAGGAGGTGGGATTTTAGGAAATGGACAAGGACGTTTTTCTGATAAAGTAATAAAAATTCCAAGTAAACGAGGTCCTGAAGCGCTTCGATTAATATTAAACGATTATGATGCTAATGTAGAAGAAGATGAAACGTTCATAAATTATTATGACAGATTAGGTAAAATCTATTTCTATAATTTATTAAAACCATTAGCGGATTTAACAAACTTAGAAAATTCTGATTTTGTTGATTGGGGGCATGATGAAAAATATATCAAAGCTATTGGTGTTGGAGAATGTGCCGGAGTTGTCATTGATTTGGTTACTACCTTACTATTTGAAAGTGAAGAAAAAATAGAAAATGCTGAAGAATCATTAGATAAAAAGCAATGGTCAGACAGTATTTACTACTCCTACACAGCTTTAGTAAATACGGCAAAGGCTTTATTAACAGCTGAAGAGATAAAAACAAATACGCAAACTGGTATTATTAAATCGTTTGATGAACATTTTATTACTACCAATGCTATTGAACTTTCAGGAACATTTTCTGAACTGGTATTCCAATTAAAAGATAATGAACCAACATCAGATTTTTCTGAAAAATATTTAGAAGATGCAAAGTCTTTTTATAAAAAAGTCGATGAGTTTAGAGCCACACAAATAGTACAAAGTAACTAAGTGGTTTTAATTAAAATATTCATCTTAAAATAGTTTTCAATATGGGAGTATTAAGAAATAGTGAGTGAAAAAACGGAATTGCAAAGCGGAGCTTTAAGCATGAAGTTTTGAAAACGAATGATGCGAAGCAATTTCCTAAATACAAACTTGATTTTTTGGTTCGTTTTGTATCAAGACAAAATGAACAGAAAAGCTATTTGACGTGAAGACTCTTAATCATTTTTAAATTATGAGAACAGAAATAAAAAAAAAGAACCCTAAACTTACAGTCGTTGGTGCAGGCCCTGGAGACCCAGATTTAATTACATTAAAAGCTGTAAAAGCGCTAAAAAGTGCTGATGTAGTTTTGTATGATGCCCTAGTAAGTAAAGAGTTATTGGAGTATACTAAGCCTAATGCAGAGTTAATTTTCGTAGGTAAGCGCAGAGGTTGTTATATGTATCAACAAGAACAAATAAATGAACTAATAGTTGCTAGAGCAAAATCTGACGGACATGTAGTACGATTAAAAGGTGGAGATCCTTTTATATTTGGCCGTGGTGCTGAAGAAATGGAATATGCAGCAAGTTTCGGATTAGAAACAGCTGTTGTTCCAGGAATATCATCATCATTAGCAGTTCCTGCTTATCAAAATATCCCTTTAACTAAACGTGGAAATACTGAAAGTTTTTGGGTGATTACCGGAACAACAAAAGACCATATGTTATCAGATGATGTAGTATTAGCTGCACAGTCAAATGCTACTGTAGTGGTATTAATGGGGATGGCAAAACTTCCGGAAATTGTAACATTATTTCAAGCGGAAGGAAAAAATAAATTGCCTGTAGCCATCATTCAAGATGGAACAACTGTAAGAGAAAAAGTAGGTATTGGAACCATAGATACTATTGAACAAGTAGTTTATGAAAATGAATTATCTAACCCTGCAATTATTGTTTTCGGAGAAGTGGTAAGTCATAGATCACAATTAGCAAAAGTTAAAAGAGAAGTAACTACAAAAGAATTGGTATCATGATTAAAGAAAATCAAAACGAGTTATACCCCATTTTCTTGAAAGTACATCAACTAAATGTACTGATTGTTGGCGGAGGAAATGTGGCGCTTGAAAAACTAGGGTTTTTATTGAAATCTAGTCCTAATGCAAAGGTTACACTACTAGCAAAAGAATTTGATGCTGAACTATTGTCATTAGCTAAAAAACACCATGTAAATATTCAGCAGGGTTCTTATCATTTTTTTTTCTTACAAAATCAACATTTGGTAATTGGAGCTACTAATGATAGAGATGTTAATAGAACAATTCAGCAAGAAGCTAAAATCAGAAACATATTAGTCAATATTGCAGATACACCTGAATTGTGTGATTTCTATTTAGGAGGAATTGTAACTAAAGGGAATGTGAAAATTGCTATTTCTACTAATGGTAAATCACCCACTATGGCAAAACGATTACGTCAATTATTTGAAGAAGTAATTCCTGAAGACATTAATTCATTAGCTGAAAACTTAAATAATTATAGACAATCACTCAAATTAAATTTTAAAGAAAAAGTAGCTCACTTAAATCAATTAACAAAAAGCCTAATAACAGAATAAAATGATTAAAACAGATATACTTATTATCGGAGCTGGACCCGTAGGAATGTTCACCGTTTTTGAAGCAGGTTTATTAAAATTACGTTGTCACCTAATTGATGCACTGCCTCAACCTGGAGGACAATGTTCAGAGATTTACCCTAAAAAACCTATCTATGATATTCCTGCATACCCAGAAGTATTAGCGGGTGATTTAATAGATAATTTAGCAGCTCAAATAAAACCATTTGAACCAGGATACACCTTAGGAGAACGTGCTGAGACAATCGAAAAACAAGAAGATGGTGATTTTATTGTTACTACTAACAGAGGAACAAAACACAAAGCGCCTGTAGTATTTATTGCTGGTGGATTAGGCTCTTTTGAACCGAGAAAACCACCTATTGAAAACATCGCGAATTATGAAGATAATGGAGTTGAATATATTATTAGGGATCCTGAATTTTACCGTAACAAACGTGTGGTAATTTCTGGAGGTGGAGATTCTGCTTTGGATTGGTCTATCTTTTTAGCAGACGTAGCTTCTGAAGTAACTTTAGTACATAGAAGAAATGATTTTAGAGGTGCTTTAGACTCTGTTGAAAAAGTTGTTGAATTATCTAAAAAAGGAAAAATCAATTTAATTACAGAAGCAGAAGTTAAAGAACTTCATGGTGAGGGTCATGTAAATGCCGTAACTATCAAATATAAAACCGAAGGAAACATAATAAAGGAGTGTGATCATTTTATTCCTTTATTCGGATTATCACCAAAATTAGGTCCTATTGGAAACTGGGGCTTAGACATTGAAAAAAATGCGATTAAAGTAAACAACAGTTTAGATTATAGTACAAATATCCCTGGAGTTTATGCTATCGGAGACGTGAATACTTATCCAGGTAAATTAAAACTGATTTTATGCGGATTCCACGAAGCTACTATTGCTGTACAATATGCGTATAAATTGATTAATCCAGACAAAAAGTATGTAATGAAATATACAACCGTTGGTGGTGTAGAAGGATTTGACGGAACTAAAAAAGTGGCTAAAAAATCTGAAGTGATTAAAATCAATATTGAACCTAAAGCTCCTGTTTTAGAGGCGTGAAAACATACATAAATCAATAATTTATTTGATAAAGCTATCCAATACAGTTTTCTCTCCCTCAGGGAGAGGATTAAGGTGAGGGTGAAACGCAATAATTCAATTAATAAATCATCAATTTTTTCAATAAAATTATGTCAGATATAACATTACACATAACAGACAGAGAAGGCAAACAACATCAAGTTTTAGCACCAACTGATATGGCAATGAACCTTATGGAGGTAGTTCGTTCCTATGAACTTGCTCCTGAAGGCACAATAGGTGTTTGTGGTGGTATGGCTATGTGTGCCTCCTGTCAATGCTATATAATCTATGATCATGATATCCCAGTTATGGGAGATGATGAAGACATTATGCTTGCTGAAGCATTTCATGTAGAAAATAATAGTCGTTTAGGATGCCAAATTCCTATAACTGACCATCTAGATGGATTAATATTAGAATTAGCACCTGAATAATTATGAATTTATATATAGAAAAAGAAGTACAAAAAAGCACCTATAACATTCGCATAAAAGATATTATAGAAGAATTTACAAAACGAATATTCTATACATTATTTGATGAACAACAAACTCAAGAAAAAGAACTTAAACATCTAAAACAACTCTTTTTAGAAATCTCTAAACAACTTGATATCCATGAAGGAGGATACATTTGGAATAAATTTATATCACAACTTGCTATCATCCGAATCCGATTGGGTTTGGATGCATTAGCTGCTTATAAAAATGACCCTGCGGCCAAAAATTTACAAGAAGTCTACTTAGCCTACCCAGGATTTCACGCTATAGCAATTTATCGTCTAAGTCATGAATTATTTTTATTAGGCACACCAATTGTTCCCCGTATGATGAGTGAATATGCACACGGATTAACAGGAACTGATATACATCCTGGAGCTAGTATTGGTGATTCTTTTTTTATCGATCATGCAACAGGAATTGTAATTGGGGAAACTTCGGTAATAAAAAACAATGTAACCATTTATCAGGGGGTCACTTTAGGTGGTATTCAAGTAAAGAAAAGTTTAAGCGCAACAAAAAGACACCCGACGATTGAAGATAATGTAACCATTTATGCCAATGCAACCATATTAGGAGGTGACATAACTATTGGTA
>Ga0209291_1000211_pt1 | contig 57838 bp, 55 predicted proteins | sample GOMGulsemesocosm_FD_184633 | JGI IMG/M metagenome (GOLD analysis project Ga0209291, IMG submission 184633) | Methane-oxidizing microbial communities from mesocosms in the Gulf of Mexico - GOM9B Gulf of Mexico (SPAdes) (version 2) | ecosystem: Environmental > Aquatic > Marine > Cold seeps...
TTATTTAGGTAAAGTTGCTCATAAGTCTTACTCCAAAGGCCTTGATATGACTGGAATTGACATCGATACTATTCCGAGCATGTACGGTATGAATCGTATTTTGAAAGAAATTGGATGGGCAGCAGTTGCAGTAGACGGATTTATCCCTCCTAATGCCTTTATGGAATTCCAAGCATACAAAGTTTTAGTCATAGCATCAGATATTCGCCAATTAGAGAATATTGAATATACTCCAGCCCCAGATATTATTCATGAAGCTGCTGGTCATGCCCCAATAATTGCTAATCCTGATTATGCAGAATATTTAAGACGTTTTGGGAAAATTGGCGCAAAAGCTATTTTATCATCACACGATAATGACATGTATGAAGCAGTAAGAAACTTATCAATTTTAAAAGAAGCGACTAATTCATCTGAAAAAGAAATAAAAGATGCTGAAGATTTAGTTAATGAATTACAACGTAAAAAAGTACCTTTATCAGAAATGGCACAAATAAGAAATCTACATTGGTGGACTGTTGAATATGGAATGATAGGAACAATTGAAGATCCAAAAATATACGGAGCTGGATTATTATCCTCCATAGGAGAAAGCGAATGGTGCATGACGGATAATGTGAAAAAACTGCCTTACAATATTAAAACTGCTACTCAAGAATTTGACATTACCAAACCACAACCTCAATTATATGTAACCCCTGACTTTTCTTATTTAATGGAAGTCCTCGAAGAGTTTGCTGACACAATGGCTTTGCGAAAAGGAGGTTGGAGAGGCTTGCAAAAATTAATTGACTCTAAAAAAATAGGAACTATCGAACTAAACACTGGACTAGAGATTTCTGGTGTGTTTACACAGATAATTACCGATGAGGACAATAATGTTGTTTTTTTTAAAACTGAAGGACCAACTGCTTTAGCAAATAGAGAACAAGAATTAATCGGACACGGAACAGAAGCACATATTCATGGCTTTAGCTCACCAATTGGCCGATTAAAAGGGATTAATTTAGCCATTGAAGATATGGGGCCCCGCGACCTACAAGCTTATAATTTTTACGACGGAAAACGTATTTCATTTGAGTACGAAAGTGGAATTATTGTAGAAGGCTTAAACATTACGGGGATTAGAAATATTCATGGAAAATTAATCTTGATTCAGTTTGAAGACTGTACTGTTACTTATAATGATCAAATATTATTTAAACCGGAATACGGAACTTTTGATTTAGCAATAGGGTCATCCATAGTTTCTGCTTATGCTGGTAGTGCAGATTTTAGGTCGTTTGACAACTTACATCATGTTTCTGACACCAAAACAATACAAGCTATTAAAGACAAAAAAACTATCACACTAGAGAACATGTATCATGAAATACGTGAGATGAGAAATAACAACTCTTTTACCGACGAAAAAGGAAAAAGTATTTTCAACTCAATTATCACCAATCATAGATCAGATTGGCTATTAACTCTAGAATTATATGAATTAGCTTTTAAAACGAATAACTCTGACTTTAAAAACACAATTTACAATCGGTTAGAAACACTTAAAAATGAGCGAACTGAAATTGCGCATTTAATTGATAGCGGGATAAGTTTATTGAACTAAAACTTCATAAAAGGAAAAACAGCTAATAGATTTTCTTTTTTATCTTCCAGTTGTTCTAAAAAGAGTTGATGCTGCTCTGAGAAGGGGTTAAATGGTTTGTGCGCTAACCCATTTTGTATGGTTGCTACTACTTTCATTGTTTTTGTCGTTTTTTCTTTTACCCAAACTGTTTTAAATTGGTTCCAAATGAAATCTATAGCTGTTTGATTAGGGTGAAGCATATCCTTTGCATAGAAACGATAATCACGTAGCTCATCCATCATTATTTCATACGAAGGAAAATAACTTGTGATACTGTTATCCTTTACTGGAGGTGACAAAATATTATGAATTGCCGTTACTAAATGAGACTTACTTTGCTGGTTTTCTATAAAACCATCTTTTATATGTCGCACTGGAGAAACCGTGTAAATAAATTGGATACTATTATTTATAGAACGGACTAATTGCTCCATATTCTTTAAACTAGTTTCAATTTCTTGAACAGATAAAATTCTCTTGACAAATTGCTTTTGAGGAATTTTATGGCAATTGGCTACTACTTTATTTCGGTCTATATGTTCATACACCCATGCCGTTCCTAAAGTAATGATCAAATGAGTAGATTCGGTTATTTGTTGGTATGTAGATTTTAAAATTTTATCCAAACGACTCAATAACACCTCCTTATTTGAATCGCTCAAACTAGAATGTGCATCAAAACAATGGTAACGCTCATTATGAAAAATTAACTCTTCTTCTGAATAACAATTTTGTTTTACAACACGTGTTAAAAAAAACTCAATAGCTTGTGGATGAAATAAAATCCCAAAAGGATTTATAGTATTTTGAAACTTATAATACTCAAATTTATTGCCTATATTTTCAGAAAAACAAGAACCAATTAATAGCATTTTTGAAGCATAATCTATTTGACTTGCTTCAGACTGTTTAACTATTGGTATTTGAGTTCTAAAATTCATAACTAACTTACTTTGAACAATACTTGCCTACTTCATTAAACTTTAATGATGTTATTTATAAAATGTAAGTATCATTAGATATTCTATTGTTCCAATTAAAGTTCCTGCTTTATTGTTTTTTAATACCGTATCATTAGAAACCTGATACATTCCATTTTCAAATAACATCCAATCACTTAAACAATAACCTCCATTGCACTTCCAATCATTGAGTTTGAGTAATTCTTCTTTATTCCTTTTACAGAACATAGAGACACTCCAAAAACAAATATTAAAAACGTTTTTGAAAGGTAAAAAGGATCCCTGCAACTAAGCGGAGTTTATTATTAATTTAAATATACTTTCACTTCTTCCAAAGCTGCCTCAATACCTGCTGGATTTTTCCCCCCTGCAGTAGCAAAGAAAGGCTGACCACCTCCCCCTCCTTGAATGTGTTTTCCTAATTCACGAACAATAGTTCCTGCGTGCAAATCTTTACTTGCTACTAAATCTTTAGAAATATAACACGTTAACGTTGCCTTTCCATCATTCTCAGCTCCAAAAAACAAAAATAAATTATCCAACTCCCCGCCTAACTCATGGGCTAAATCTTTTATTCCTTTTGCATCTAAATCTATTTTCTTTGCCAAAAAATTTATGCCATTTACTTCCTTAATTTCATTTTTTAAGTCCCCTTTTAAACTTCCTGCTTTTTCTTTCAACAATTGCTCTAATTGTTTCTTTAAAAAAGTATTTTCATTTTGTAAGGTAGTAATTGCTTTTACAGGATCTTTTGCATTTTTCAATGTTTGTTTTACTGCATCAAACTCTTTTTCAATCCCCTCAAAATAATTACCAACGGCTTTATTCGTGATTGCTTCAATACGTCTTATTCCAGCAGCAACCGCTCCTTCTGATTTTATTTTAAAATACCAAATATCACTTGTTTGTACAACATGTGTTCCTCCACACAATTCCATTGATTGACCAAAGCGAATTGCTCTTACACTATCACCATATTTTTCCCCAAACAATGCCATAGCACCTTCTTCTATAGCTTGTTGCATAGGTATATTTCGTTTCTCATCCAGTGCTAAATTCTCATGAATACGGGCATTTACAAAATCTTCAATTCCTTGTAATTGATCAGCATCAACTTTAGAAAAATGAGAAAAATCAAATCGTAAATGTTTCGGGCTCACTAAAGACCCTTTTTGTTCTACATGTGTACCTAAAACAGCACGCAATGCTTGATGTAATAAATGCGTTGCCGTATGATTACTTGCTGACAAAGCCCTTGCCTCTTTATCTACTATTGCTACTAACCGATCATTTACATTCTGAGGTAAATTCTTTGTATAATGGATAATTAAATTATTCTCTTTTTTGGTATCCAATACATAAATCACATCTCCATTTGGAGTTTCAATATATCCAACATCACCAACTTGACCTCCTCCTTCTGGATAAAAAGGCGTCATATTAAATACTAGTTGATATTGCTCCCCATCCTTCTTAGTAGTCACTTTTCTGTAACGAGTTAGTTTTACATCTACCTCTAACGAATCATACCCCACAAATTCTTCTTCACTGTCCTCTACAAGAATTTGCCAATCATCTGTTTCAATAGCAGTTGCTTCTCTTCCTCTATCTTGTTGTTCTTTTAAAGCAATTTTATATGCTGACTCATTATACGTAAACCCCTTTTCTGAAAGAATCAGCGCTGTTAAATCTTCTGGAAAACCATAAGTATCCTTTAATTCAAACACTTTCTTTCCTGAAACCTCTTTCCCATCTGTTTTTCCAACAATCGTATCTAAAAGTAATAGACCTTGCTCTAATGTTTTTAAGAAAGAATGCTCTTCTTCCTTGATTACGTTATGTGCTAATAATTCTTGTGTTTTAATTTCAGGGAAAGCAGTACCCATTTGTGCACTTAATGTTTCTACTAACTTATAGATAAACGGTTCTTTCTGATTTAAGAAAGTAAACCCGTAACGGATTGCTCTACGTAAAATACGACGGATTACATATCCTGCTCCAGTATTACTTGGTAATTGCCCATCTGCAATCGAAAATGCAACAGCGCGAACGTGATCAGCAATTACACGAATAGCAATATCTTTTTCTTCCCCAAAGACGGTAGGATCTTCATATTTTACCCCAGTAATAACTTCTATCTCTCTAATTAATGGCGTGAATACATCTGTATCATAATTAGACTTCACATCTTGCAACGCCATACACAAACGTTCAAATCCCATACCAGTATCAATATGAGTCATTGGCAAGTTTTCTAAGCTTCCATTAGCTTTACGATTGTATTGCATAAAAACTAAGTTCCATACCTCAACTACCTGCGGATGGTCAAGGTTAACTAATGACGCTCCAGAAACTTTTGTTTTCTCCTCTATAGAACGGATATCTATATGAATTTCAGAACAAGGCCCACAAGGTCCTTGAGCTCCCATTTCCCAAAAATTATCTTTTTTATTTCCTAATAAAATTCTATCTTCAGCTATATATTGTTTCCAAATATCATACGCCTCTATATCTTTTTCCAAGCCTTCCTTTTCATCTCCTTCAAAAATAGTAACATATAAAATATCCTTATCTATTTTATATACTTCAGTTAGTAATTCCCAAGCCCAAGCAATTGCCTCCTCCTTAAAATAATCACCAAAACTCCAATTCCCTAACATTTCAAACATGGTGTGATGATATGTATCTTTCCCTACCTCTTCTAAATCATTATGTTTTCCTGATACACGTAAACATTTTTGAGAATCAGAGACCCTAGAATTCACTACCTTTTTTTGTCCTAAAAAGAATTCTTTAAACGGAACCATTCCAGCATTTGTAAACATTAATGTTGGGTCATTCTTTAACACCATTGGTGCTGATGGAACAACTTTATGCTGCTTTGATTCAAAAAAATTTAAAAATTTAGCACGTACCTCTTGAGATTTCATCTGTTTATTCTTTTTTAACGATTCTTATAAAAACAAAATACTTTTTACAATGTATCTTGATTATTAATTTAGTTCATCGAAAATTATATTAAGCTTAACTTATTAAAGTTCTAGCTAACAAAAACAATTTTTTATATTTGTATTTCGTTAGTATTCCAAACGCACAAAAATAGTACATTTTAACTTATGGCTAAAGTAAAATATCATTATGATCCTGAAACGCTATCTTATAGAAAGGTTGAACATCAAAAAGGGCGTACGTTTACTTTTTCATTATTATTTTTAGCTGCAGCAGCTCTTTTTGGTTTTTTTAGTTATGTAGTTACCTCTCATTACTTTGATTCCCCAAAAGAAAAGAAACTAATCCGAGAAAAAGAAAACCTCTTACTACAGTACAATTACTTAAACAATCGAGTAAATTTAGCTGAAGAGGTAATGCAAAATATCGCTGATAGGGACGAAAATATTTACCGAGTACATTTTGAAGCTAATCCAGTTTCTGAAGCACAACGGAAAGCTGGATTCGGAGGTATTAATAGATACAAAAACTTAGAGGGATCAGAAAATTCCGAATTAATTATTGCTGCTACTAAAAAAATTGACAGGCTTATTAAAGAAATTGAAGTCCAATCACGATCACTTGATGAAATTGAAAAACTAGCCTCAGAAAAAGAAAAATTACTACACGCAATACCAGCCATACAACCAATCCAAAATAAAGATCTAACACGAGTGGCCTCTGGTTATGGTATGCGGATGCACCCCATTTTAAAGTACCGAAAAATGCATAATGGGATGGACTTTACTGCTCCTAAAGGAACCCCAATTTATGCCACAGGTGATGGAAAAGTAACTAAAGCCTCCAGAGCTTCAGGGTTTGGTAAAGTAGTTTATATTGATCACGGGTTTGGATACGTAACTAAATATGGTCATATGAGTAAATTTAACACCAAAAAAGGACGAAAGGTTAAGCGAGGGGATATTATTGGTTATGTAGGAAATACTGGATTATCATCTGGACCACATTTACATTACGAAGTACATAAAAACGGAAAAGTAATTAACCCAGTAAACTTTTATCATGGTGATTTAAGTCCGGAAGAATATGAAATTATGCTTGAAAAAGCTTCTCAAGAAAATCAATCATTTGATTAATACCCAATAAAATTTAAAATGAATGCTGCCAACCTTTTCTTTTTTAATTTTTCATCATTAAAAGAGTATTCAGCAGCTATGAATATACAATCCTTTCTTGCTTTATTAAAGCAAGAAATAATTAAATTTACAACTAAATTATTTTAAAATTCATTAGGCATAATGCATATAAACTTACCTGAAAAACGATATTACAAAATTGGCGAAGTTGCGAAGGCATTTAATGTAAACACCTCTTTAATTCGTTTTTGGGAAAAAGAATTTGAAGTATTAAAACCTAAAAAAAATGCTAAAGGAGATCGAAAATTCACTCCAGAAGATATCAAGAACTTGCAACTTATTTACTATTTAGTTAAAGATAAGGGATATACTTTAGAAGGCGCAAAAACGTATCTAAAAGAAGAAAAGAAAAAAACACTACAAAATTTCGAGATTATTAGTAAATTAGAGTATATCAAAAATGAACTTTTAAAGTTTAAAGAGCAATTAGATTAACTAATTATTATTACAAATTAATTATGAAAAAAGGAATTATTGCAGGCTTAGGCTGCTTGGGAATTAGTGTTATTGGAATCATTATTCTAGCCTTTATTGTAATTGGGTATGCTTTCAAATTCCACAATAATGTTATCGATTTAGATGAAAATATCGGAGAAAAATGGGCAAATGTAGAAAGTGCTTACCAACGTAGAGCTGATTTAATACCTAACTTAATGAAGGTTTCTGAACGCTATACTGAACATGAACAAGAAACATTTGTAAAAGTTATTGAGGCACGATCAAAAGCTACTAGCATACAAATAGACCCAAGTAACATCACCCCTCAACAATTACAACAGTTTCAACAAGTCCAAAGCGGGCTTACTTCTGCTTTATCAAGATTATTAGCCGTTTTTGAACGCTACCCAGAACTAAAAGCGAATGAAAATTACAAAGAATTGATGAATGAATTAGAACGTACTGAAAATAGGATTAATGTAGAACGTAATCGTTTTAATGAACAAGTTAAGCCCTATAACAAATATATTAAAAGAATCCCTAATAATTTATTCGCCAATTATTATGACTTCTCTGAAAAAGCATATTTCAAATCAGAAAAAGGCTCCGAAAGGGCTCCTGATATTAACGACTATATAAAAGAATAATGTCTATTGTAGAGAATTTTCTAAGTAAAAAAGAAGAACAAGAAATAGTACAAGCTATTCAGCAGGCAGAAACTATGACTTCTGGGGAAATACGTGTACACTTAGAAAGTAGTATACACAAAGATGCTCATGAACGTGCTCTAGAGGTTTTCCATACACTTGAAATGAGTAATACAAGCTTACATAACAGCGTATTATTTTATCTAGCTATAGAGAGTAAAGCTTTTGTCATATACGGTGACAAAGGTATTAATAAACTGGTTTCTGATACTTTTTGGGAAAGCACAAAGGAAACTGTTATTACTCATTTTAAAAAAAATGAATTCAAATTAGGGCTCGTTAATGGAATTTTAGAAACTGGAAAACTATTGAAACAGCATTTCCCACGTATGACAAACGACAATAATGAGTTGTCAAACAAAATCTCTAAGGGATAATGTACAAACAAAACTCACTTTTCCGATATATAATAACATTATTTTTCGCAGTATTTGCGTATCAACTAGGTTTTGGACAATTCAATATTCCAGAAAAACCAAACGTAGAAACTAGTGTTTATGATTACGCAAATATTTTAAGCAAAGGACAAGCTTCCTATTTAGGACAAAAACTAATTAAATACGCTGACACTACCTCAACCCAAATAGTAATTGTTGCAGTTAAAACTTTAAATGGTGATGACATATCCTTAACCGCTACAAATTGGGGACACAAATGGGAGGTTGGACAAGAAAATAAAGACAATGGAATATTCATATTAGTAGCTTCAGAAGATAGAAAAATAGACATCAGTACTGGTTATGGCATTGAGTATAGATTAACAGATTTAATGACTGAACGGATTTTAAATCGAGTGATTCTTCCCGAGTTTAAACAAGGAGATTACTTTTCTGGATTAGATAAAGGAACTGACGCAATAATGGCTGCTTTAAATGGCGAGTTTGAGGCTACTGATACTTATGAAAAAGACAATAGTGACTTTCACACAGGCTTAGTACTTCTATTAGGAACTATGTTTTTCATTATTATCCTATCCATAATTGCTAGAGGAAGAAAAGATGATGATGATTATAGAGGCGGCAAACGTTCCAAAAACTTTTCCCCTTTTGAAACTATAATCCTTTCAAGTGAGGGAAAATCTTACGGAGGTAATACCGGAGGTTTTGATAGTGGAGGTTATTCTGGTGGGTTTTCCGGAGGAGGAGGTTTCTCAGGAGGTTTTGGTGGAGGAAGCTTCGGAGGTGGTGGTGCTAGTGGTAGCTGGTAATTCGGAAATGACCAAAAATCTCCTTAAACCCCACTAAAAGGGGCTTTAACGTTAATAATCAGTCTTCTTTTTACCCCCTATTTTATTTACTTTATATGTAAAACTCAACATAAAATATTGTTTCAATACTAAGCTTTCTGTATCTGAAATATAATCTTGATTTGAGGACCTTCTTACACTAGTATTTTGATTTAATAAATCAAACACTTTTAATTTTAAAATTCCTTTGTCCTTAAGCATTTTAACCCCTAAACTGGTATTCCACATATAAGTTGTCTTTGTAAAACCAGAAGCTACATTTGGGTTATAATTCATTGTAAAATCATTTTCAAACTCTATTTTTTTTGGCCAAAAAGTTTCTAAGTTAATTCCTAAATTAGAACTTGAATATTTCGTTTCTTGCCCTAAATCAATTGAATAATCTAATTTATTATAACTATAATCATAATGTGGAGTTACTTCTATTAAATCATTGTAATTATACGTGAAAGAAACTCTCGGACTTAAGTTTAAGTTTTTTATTGTTAATTCTAATTCATTTGAAAAACTTTTATTCTTACTTAAATTCATCTCTAAATCTAAGTTATACGAAAAGTTATGCTTATTCATTTTGTATTTTTTATTATATCCTCCACCTATATACGACCAATAAGCCCCGTTTACATTCTCATAAGTTGTAGTTCGTTTATATGTTACAGGATTAGTTATCGTTTTTGATATTGCTGCGTTTTCAGTAAAAGAAGTTGTAGCATACACATTATAACCGCTTTTCGTTTTCATATTAAAATTCCTATGACTGAATGATATTTGTGTAACGTTTGACGCTTTTAAATTAGGATTACCAATCACTGTATTTAACGGGTTTGAATTATCTACTATAGGTTGTAATTGATTAATTTGTGGCGCTCTAGCTCTATTAGATATTCTTGCCCAAACAGACTTCCCTTGCCCCATTTCTTTCCAGAGGTTTACCATAAAATTCATATTGTTAAACTTGTTTGACACAGTTGTGTTTGTAAGTAAATCTTCATTTTTTAAGGTTGTAAAATTGTACCCTGCACTAAAGCGAATACTTAATTTATCTTTCTTATACTTAATTCCTGCAGAAGGTGCTAAAATTGTGGTATTTGTTTTTATTTTGTTTGTTAAACCTGTATTAACTACGCTGTATTCTTGGGTAAAATCATCAAAATCAAGAGTATTTCTATCAACTTCTGAGTTATTTATATCAGTACGTAATATTATATTATAAAACCAACTTCCTTTTAACAACCGTGTATAGCGGAAATTTGCGCCTACATAGTCACCCGTTTGCTTATTCATTTTCAATTGGTTTATATTTTCATCAATTAGTGTCGCATCTGTATAATCAATTGTTGACTTAAATATTTCTTCAGAACTATTCCTATTATATCCTGAATTCAACCATAAGCTAATACTTTCCCCAGGGACCTTAAATTTCCTAGAGATGCTTGCGTCCAGCCCTGTGTTATAATTATCATATTTTGAGTCTGTATTTACTGATGAGTTATTTACCAAACCATTTAATTTACTACTACGAGTAGTTCTACTATCACTATACAAATCTCCTTTATTTTTCGTAAAACTAGGCTCAATAGAGATTCTTGTTAATGTATCTGGTTTTATTTCAAATTCTAAATTAAAGTTATGTCCAAAAGAGTTCCCAGTAGAACTCGAGTTAGCTCCTGTTGTGTACGAATCATTATCTGGCAAAAATGTTTCAGTACGTGAATTAGAACCAGTTTCAGTATCACTCTGATTATAGATATAATCCGTTCCTAGGTCCGTTTTTTTATTCCACTCATTTGCATAGTGAACCCCTGCTGATGTTGTTTGTGTTATTCCATCGGTTGAATTATTAAATAAGGGATTAGATTGCTGCCAAACTCCATTTACTTTTCTCCAATTATGCTGTCCCCCACCAATATCTCTTACTTCGTCACTATTAAAACCAGAAGTATTCACATTATTAGAACCACCAAGTAAACTCAAACGTTCTTCTTCATTAAAATAGTTTAAAATCCCACTTATAGCATATCTATCATCAGTCCCATAACCTCCAGTCACCCTCCCAAACAAGCCTTTATTCTTATCTTCTTTAATAGTTATGTTTATGGTTTTATTTTCTTTATCTCCTTCTTCTCCTGTAAAAGCTTCATCTTTAGTTTTAGTATCTACTACTTGTATTTTATCAATAATTTCTTTTGGCAAATTTTTAGTAGCAACTGTTAAATCACTTCCAAAAAACTCTTTTCCATTTACCAATATTTTATTTACTTTTTTTCCGTTAACTTTTATATTACCATCTTTATCAACTACTACTCCTGGAAGTTTCTTTAATAGTGTTTCAACATTTGCATCTGCACCTGTTTTAAATGATGCTGCATTAAATTGTAGAGTATCTTTTTTTATGGTTATTGGAGCTCTTTCAGCAATGACTACAACTTCATTTAATACTTGAGAGTTTTCTTCTAAAAAAAGGTTTCCTAAATCTGTTAACTCATCAGTAAGTATCAACTCCCTTTTTAAAGGTATCATACCTGTATACGACACAAAGAAATTTACTTTTTTAGCATTAGTATTACCTAAAAGATTAAAGTCTCCTTTTTCGCTAGAAATAGTATAGGTAATCATTGTAGAATCTTTAACAGATTCTAAATAAACCGTAGCAGACTCAATTAGATTATTATCTTTATCTTTTAGTGTTCCGGTAATTTCAAACTTTTGGGCAAAGGATATACATGTATTCAACAGAACACATATGAAAAGTAGGTTTTTCATTGCGATAAATAGATTTGGTTAATTCTCTAAAACGTAAAACTAAATCTAAATATTGTTTTTATATTATTTTTAATAGATCTTTAACACAAAAAAACTCCTATAAACATATATTTATAGGAGTTTTTTTTGATAATCATTATATTATTTTTTTCTAAAATATATTTTTATCGGTACTCCCGAAAAATCATAATGCTCCCGCAACTTGTTTTCTAAAAAACGTTTATATCCATCTCTAATATATTGAGGTAAATTACAGAAAAACACAAACTGAGGTGTTTTGGTTGGCAACTGCATACAATACTTAATTTTAACGTGTTTTCCTTTATATGCTGGAGGAGATGTACGCTCAATTATTGGCAACATCGTTTCATTAAATTTACTTGTTGCTATTTTTTTACTTCTATTATTAAATACCTCAACAGCAGTTTCAATAGCTTTATAAATACGTTGCTTAGATATTGTTGACATAAAAATAATAGGCACATCAGTAAAAGGGGCTATTTGCTCTCTAATATGTGCTTCGTAAGCCTTAGTAGTTTTATGATCCTTTTCAACCAAGTCCCACTTGTTAACCAATATTACAACACCTTTACTATTCTTAACTCCTAGCCAAAAAATATTTTGAACTTGAGAATCAAAATCTCGCGTAGCATCAATCACTACCAAACACACATCGCAAAATTCAATCGCACGTACGGAACGCATTACAGAGTAAAACTCCAGATCCTCTTTAACTTTTGCTTTTCTACGGATTCCTGCCGTATCAATTAAATTAAATTCAAATCCAAAACGATTGTATTTCGTATCAATAGAATCACGAGTTGTACCCGCAATATCAGTAACTATGTATCTTTCTTCTCCAATTAACGCATTGATAAAGGAAGATTTTCCTGCATTTGGACGTCCGACAACAGCAAAACGAGGTAAATCTGATTCTTCCTCTTCTTCTATTTCCGGCAATACATTTACTAACGCATCAAGTAATTCACCAGTTCCACTACCACTAATACTTGCCAATGGATAAAATTCACCTAAACCTAAACCGTAGAACTCAGCTGCATCATTTAATCTATTTGCTGCATCAACTTTATTTACTGCCAATAACACAGGTTTATTGACCCTTCGTAATAAATTAGCAACCTCTTCATCCATACCAGTTATACCTGCCTCTACATCTACCATAAAGATAATCGCATCTGCTTCATCAATAGCTAGCTCTACTTGCTTGTCAATTTCTGCTTCAAAAACATCATCACTTCCTACTACATACCCTCCTGTATCTATAACGGAGAACTCCTTTCCATTCCAGTCTGACTTCCCATAATGACGATCACGAGTAACACCACTAGTAGAATCGATAATAGCTTCTCTTTTCTGAATCAAACGGTTAAACAACGTCGATTTCCCAACATTAGGTCTCCCTACTATAGCTACAATGTTACCCATATTCTTAAAATTTGTGCAAAAATACGCTTTTTTAATGAATAAAAACCTATCCTCTGTCTTGATTAAAAAACACCGACAACTTTTGATACAATTCTGGGTGTTTTCTCTTTAATAATTTAGGCCGCTCAAAAAAATACTCACTAGCTACTGCAAAAAATTCTACTTTTGATGTACCTCCATATGGATTAATATCAGACTTTCCTTTATCTATACTCTTAATCTTTTTATGGATCAAGTCAAACCAAGGCAATGTATACGGTTTATCAATAATACTTAACGGTAATCCGTCAACATCTCCATCCGCCATATCTATTAAATGCACAAACTCATGAATTGCAGTATTATTTTTATCTGACTTATTTTCAAACCCAAGTCGTAATGCTTTTTGAGAAAGTACCATTTTATTTTTCAACCTTCCTCCTCCTACTATACCTAAAATAACTCGGTTATTTCGCCAACCCACATATTCAAACTTAGTATTAAAGGCATCGGGGAAAATATATACTTCTTTTAAATTTGTATAGTTCCAATCAGCAAAACCAAATACTGGAATAATTGCACTCGCACCAATTAGTAGTTCATCCAACTCTGATAACGCGCATGATACTGGTTTTATTTTTATCCCTCTTAAAAAAGCAGCTACTCGTTTTGAAAATTGTTCTTGTTCAGTACTACTCAGTTTAGAGAAATACAATACATTTTTTTTAAGGATTTTTTTTTGACTTAATGTTAAATCAGTATTTAAGCCTATTTGTTTATCAAAAAACAATAATCTGCCTTTATAAAATAAGAAAACAAGTAGAATTACAGTGATTATATATATCATTATTATTTTTATTCTCCCTTAATTAACAATTATTGAATTTTAAAGATACTTAAAAACATTCTTTTTATAAAAAATGATTCAAAAAGTAGGGTATTTGTATTTCAACTTGTTTTTAATACATATGGTCTATAAAAACAACCCTAAATATAAAACTCATATTATGAAAAAAGTAATTTTAACAATAGCAATTGGAGTAGCATTAGCATCATGTTCAAGTGGATGGAGTTGTAAAAAACGTTACTGTGATACTCAAAAGAAGGATATTATCAAAACACAATATATCACAAATGCACCATTAGAACTTGTTACTAATCCTTAATTTTAAGTTAGTTAATTATAAAATAGCAAAAAAACCTTTATAACGCTTATGAAATCCGCTGTATAATACAGCGGATTTTTTTATTTATTATTATAACCAAATCGCCTCAATTGTTTCGAATCTGAACGCCAGTTTTTATTTACTTTAACATATAATTCTATATGTACTTGCTTACCGAAAAACTTTTCCAAATCTTTCCTAGCCTCTACACCTACACGTTTCAAAGCACTTCCTTTATGCCCGATGATAATTCCTTTTTGAGTCTCACGCTCAACCATAATTATTGAACGCATTCTGATGATATCATCATCCTCAAAAAATTCTTCTGTTTCTACCTCTACTGAATAAGGAATTTCTTTTTTATAGTGTATTAATATTTTTTCGCGAATACATTCATTTACAAAAAAACGCTCTGGCTTATCTGTTAATTGATCTTTAGGATAATACGCAGGGGATACTGGCAATAACTCCACTATTCTTTCAAACACTTCTGGCACATTGAAGTTCTCTAACGCTGAAATTGGATAAATTTCTGCCGTAGGAACTTTAGCTGCCCAATATTGCACTTGTTCTTCTAATATTTCTTGATTAGAAGTATCTATCTTATTTAATAATAATAGTACTGGTATTTTGGAATGAGCAATTTTATTAAAAAAGTCTTCATCTTTTAAAGCTTTTTCTCCAATTTCTACCATATATAGCAACACATCAGCATCCTCAAAAGCCGACTTTACAAAGCCCATCATTGACTCTTGTAATTCATATGCTGGTTTGATTATTCCTGGTGTATCAGACAATACTACTTGAAAATCATCTCCATTTACAATTCCTAAAATACGATGTCTTGTAGTTTGTGCCTTTGATGTTATTATTGATAATTTTTCACCAATAAACGCATTCATCAACGTTGATTTTCCAACATTCGGATTTCCTATAATATTTACAAAACCTGCTCTATGTTCCATATATTCAAAAAAAATTTAGGGCAAAGGTAACTATATTAATACCAATTAAACACAAAATACCTTAAACCAATATTACTAAAGTTTTTTCTAAACTATAGTCTCGGATTTACTAACCAAAAATAAAAGTTAACCGATACCGTTTTTCATCAGAAGAAAACCTCAGAAAAACAAACTCATCAATGAGTTTAAAATTACTTCTTCTATAAAGTGTAACATCTTTCATGATACATTCTTGAAGCTAAAACAATATGACTTAATGCATCTTCTTCCAATTGCTTCTCTACATGAGTAGCCTCATTTTTCAACTCATATTAAATTGTTTCTCCTTTTGATTGTAAAATAACTACATCATCACCACTTCTGAACGCATCAACTATATAAAAGTACATAATTGCCCTTCTCGGGATAGCTTCCGGAAGATGAAACAAATCCCATCCTGGCATGGATATTTCAATATCCATGCTCATCATATTTAATAATGTAGGTGCTATGTCTATTTGATTACATAATTTATCATAGATACTTGGTGTTATATTAGTCCTTAAAATTACAGCTGGAATATGAAACTTGTGTATCGGCACTAAATAATCTCCAAAGATTCTTGTATTATGATCAGCAACAATTATAAAAATAGTGTTTTCATAATACCTTTCCTTTTTTGCCATTTCAAAAAAAATCCTAATAGCAAAATAAGCTTAGTTATTTTATATATCAAATCACAACCAACACATTTTATTTAATTCCTTTAAAAAAAGTTATATTGCATATTCTAAATTAAAAAACCCTATATGAACTTAAAAAGATCAATTTTAGTCTCCTCGATAGCTTTAATAGCTATATCGAGCTGTAAAAACGAAACAAAACCAGAACTAGTTGAAAACCAAAAAGAAATTGTCAAGAAAACATCTGGAATAAACCTTGACTTAATGGACAAAAGTATTAGTCCAAAAGAAGATTTTTTTAAATTCATCAATGGAACTTGGTTAAAAAACAATGAAATTCCTGCCGATAGAACTCGTTGGGGCAGTTTTGATGAATTACGCAAAATGACTGATCAAGATGTGCTTTCCATTCTAAAGAAAGCTATGAATGATAAAAATTTAGATCCTAATTCTGATCAAGGGAAAGCAGTAAATCTATACAAATCAATACTTGATTTAAATTCACGTAACCAAAAAGGAATCTCTCCTATTAAAGCTACTTTAGAAAAGATTGATGCTATTACAAATACTGAAGACCTTCAAAACTATTTAGCAGCGCATGAATCAAAAGGAAATCAAGCCTTTTTTGGAGTTTACGTTGGGGCAGATTCAAAGGACAGTAATAAAAATGTAGTATACTTAGGAGCTGGTGGCACAGGATTACCTGATAGAGATTACTATATCAAAAATGACAACGACTCTAAAGAAAAACGTAAAAAATATGTGGCTCATATTACAAAAATGCTACAACTTTTAGGAGACACAGAAAATGACGCAACAAATTCTGCAGCTACTATCTTGGCTTTTGAGACAAAATTAGCAACAACAAAAATGGATAAAGTTGAACGTCGAGATGCACGTAAAAGCTATAATCCAACGTCTATAACCGACTTACAAAAAATGGTTCCTAGCATACAATGGAATACTTATTTTTCTAGTTTAGGATTAAAAAAATTAGATACTGTAATTGTTAGTCAATTAAAATACACAAAAGCATTGCAAGATATTTTTAATGAAAATAAAGTTTCTGACTGGAAAATTTACTTAAAATGGAGTGTTTTTAATAATGCTGCGAGTAAGCTAACCGAAGAATTAGATATTGCTAACTGGGAGTTTTACTCCAAAACTCTTAAAGGTGCAAAAGAACAACGTCCTAGAGACGAAAGAGCATTGTCAATCGTTAACAGATCATTAGGAGAAGCATTAGGGAAATTATACGTTGCTGAAAAGTTCCCTCCTGCAGCAAAACAAAAAGCTGAAGCCATGATTACAAATGTTTTAAATGCATTTGAAAATAGAATTAAAAAAGTAGTATGGATGAGTGAAGAAACTAAACTTAAAGCTATTGAAAAACTAAAGGCTACCACTGTGAAAATTGGATACCCTGACAAATGGAAAGATTATAGTAAGTTAAGTATTACTACTAGCAACTCGTACTTTACAAATATGGAAAATGCTACTGCATGGCGTTTTAATGAAAATATTAACAAATTAAATAAACCTGTTGACAAAACTGAATGGCACATGGCGCCACAAACTGTAAATGCATATTTTAACCCATCATATAATGAAATTGTTTTTCCAGCAGCAATACTTCAACCACCTTTTTATGATTATAAAGCTGATGATGCAGTGAACTACGGAGGAATTGGTGCTGTTATCGGGCATGAAATATCACATAGTTTTGATGATTCAGGAGCTAGATATGATAAAAATGGAAATCTAAATAATTGGTGGACAAAAGAAGATGGTGATAAATTTAACTTATTAGGGAAGGCATTAGCTGATCAATATTCAGCTATAGAAGTACTACCTGAAACTAGTATTAATGGTGAATTTACTTTAGGAGAAAACATTGGTGATTTAGGAGGTGTAAATGTTGCTTATGATGGTCTTCAATTACATTTTGCTAAAAATGGGAAGCCAGAAAACATTGATGGTTATACTCCTGAGCAACGTTATTTTATGTCATGGGCTACCGTATGGAGATCAAAATATAGAGATGAAGCTTTAAAAAATCAAATAAAAACTGATCCACATTCTCCAGGAATGGTTCGTGCTTCACAACCGCTTAAAAATGTTGACGCTTTTTATAAAGCATTTAATATAGTTAAAGGGGATAGTATGTATTTAGCAGAAGAGGAGAGAGTTAAAATTTGGTAAAATATTTCGTCACTGCGTAAAAAAGCTCACTAATTTGGTGAGCTTTTTTATTATATACTAATAATTATTTATATAAAATCTTTTAAAATACCTTTAAGTACCCTACAATCATTTTCTTTCTCACGAACCAATCTATCATCATCATTACACTCAAACAGCGCATAATTAATTTCTATTAAACTAATTTTCTTTTTCTCTAGAACATCTTTCTTTCGTTGATCATAAAACTTTCTTTGCGCTTCTCTTTCACCACTTTCGTCAGTATCCTTTTTCTCAAAAAACTCTATTACTAACTTTAGTCCTTCATAATAAGCATCTAAAGGAAGTTTCGTTCTAGTTTTACCTTTTTTATGCAACCTCCCTAACAATGTATCGAAAGTATGCTTTCTTGATGCTTTTTCTTTAAGTAATTCATCACATAAATTTACCAAATAAAACTCATCACTATTCTCTATACTTTTTATCCCCTTTTCTTTTTTAGTAATAGGACTTATTATTTCACTAGGAGAGTATTCTTTACCTTCTCTTACTAAATACCAATACGTATTTTCTGATCTTCTTTCAACATGTACAGCAGGCATTTTATCTAATTCCCCTTCCTTATCTAATTTACGCAACACTTTACGCAGCGGCAAACCTCTTTTAACATCTTTATTAAATATACCTGCTTTTATTAATTCTGGCATAATCACTTTTGCAGGGATCCAATCTATATTTACGTTTTGATCAAAATAACGAGTTATCACTTCATTAATCTCAACTATATTTACTTCACTCATATTTATTAGTTTTACTCCTTGACTTATTTTTATGTAAAAAATCTCTATAGCTAATAACCTAATAATTAGCTAATTTATTCATTCTACAACAATGTCCGTTAATTTTTTGTCAGCAAAGGTAAGACTTCAAAGGTGTCTATTATGTAAATTAATCGTTTAAATTATTCTTATGTATTAAACTTAAGCTAACAACTAATTTTAACTATAAAATCTAAAAATAATGGGGCCCAGTACACAAGGAGAAAAATTTCTTACTTTTGCATTATAATAATTTAAACTATCAGCTTCTTTCAACAAAGGAGTACTTAAAAAATATACCATGAAAGCATACATTTTTCCTGGACAAGGAGCGCAATTCTCAGGAATGGGATTAGATTTATATGAAAATTCACCTGAAGCACAAGAATTATTTGAAAGAGCAAACAATATATTAGGATTCAATATTACTGATATTATGTTTGAAGGAACTGCTGAACAATTAAAAGAAACTAAAGTAACACAACCTGCTATATTTTTACACTCCGTAATTTTAGCAAAAACTTTAGGAAACTCTTTTAGACCAGAGATGGTCGCAGGGCACTCTTTAGGAGAATTTTCTGCATTAGTAGCAAGTGGTGTTTTAACTTTTGAAGATGGGTTAAAACTTGTTTCACAACGTGCTATGGCAATGCAAAAAGCATGTGAAAAACAACCAAGCACAATGGCTGCCGTTTTAGGATTAGACAATGATGTTGTTGAAAAAATATGTGAGATGACAAAAGGAGTTGTTGTTGCTGCTAACTACAATTGTCCAGGACAATTAGTAATTTCTGGAGAAATTGAAGCAATAAACGCTGCTTGTGAAGCATTAAAAGAAGCAGGTGCACGTAGAGCTTTAGTATTACCTGTTGGTGGAGCATTTCACTCACCTTTAATGGAACCTGCACGTGAAGAGTTGGCTTCAGCAATTAAAAATACTACTTTCAATACTCCTTCTTGCCCAATTTATCAAAATGTAACAGCAAATGCAGTAACTGACTCAGAGGAAATTAAAAAGAACTTAATTTTACAATTAACAGCTCCTGTAAAATGGACTCAATCAATACAACAGATGATTGCTGATGGTGGAACTATATTCACAGAAGTTGGCCCTGGCAAAGTATTACAAGGTTTAATGCGCAAAATTGATAGAACCGTAGAAGCCGATGGAGCGAGCTCAAATATTGAAGCTTAATAGACTCTAAAATAATAATAAGGTAGCTAAACTAGCTACCTTTTATTATTTATAAAGCTTTATTTTCATAAAGTCATTATAAACAACAATATACCCCCTACCAACATTAGAATTACATTAATAAATGTTGTGAACTTTTTTTCTGGTTTATTATTCATTAATATATAATACATCGGAATAAAAAACACTAGAAATACCATAATATTTATCCTTATCAAAATAGTTGCATAAGGCCATTGCATTATCTTAAACAAACAACCTATTCCTCCTACTAAAGTAAGTATAAATGCTGTAGACACTAAAGCTATGTCATACTTGGCGTCAGTGTCCTTAAATTTTAATATAATGAGTGATGGTAAAAACAATAAACAAAACAACAACACCCCTACGAATAGTATAATCCCCGTTCCTACTAAATGGTGTAATTTATAATATACCCCAAAGCCAAGAAACAATACAGAAACCACTCCAGAAACTTGAAGTGTATTTTTTAATAGATCAATACTTTTTGAACTTACTAAACTATCGGTTTCTTGTTGTAATTCCTTCAATTCCTGATTAAAGAAACGAGGGATTATTTTTTCATAATGTCTCTCAAAATCCCCATTTTCTATAAGTTCTGTTTCAATCAAACAGCAAACATGATCTACAATGTTCTCCTGTAAGTCTTTTAAAACAATCCCTTTACTTTTTAAGTCAGCTAAAATAAAATCAATATGTTCATCAGTAACCTTAAACATTTTCTGTTTTAGTATTTGTTCCTAATAGCACTTGCATAGTTTTCATGAACTCAGAAAACTCTGTTACTTTCTCTTCTACAGATACTTTCCCTGACTTTGTTAAGGAATAATACTTGCGTACTCGTTTACCGATAAAAACTTTTTCAGTAACTAATTCACCTTTCTTTTCCAAAGCATGTAAGGTTGGATATAACGCCCCTTCAGTAATTTGAATTTTCCCATCGGTTAATTCTTTTACCCGGTTAGTAATTTCATATCCATACATTTTACCTTGCTCTTTTAAGAGTTTTAAAATGATGGTTTTTAATGTTCCCTTTATTAATTCTGATGAGTACATATTATTTTATTTTTTGAAATAGAATATCTTTTACAACTCCTCCAGATGCAACTGAAAAACTATTTACTTTATTTTTATCTGATCTATTAAAACTCAACAACATCCTTCTTCCTGTACCAAATTCATCCTTTTGCCCTGTATTTAATTTAATTTTCGCGTTATTGGGATAGGAGAGATACAATGCCCCTTCTTCAATAAACAGACGATATTTTACATTTAATTCCTCTGAAAAATAATCTCCTACATAGTCCCTAATATTCACCTTATCAGCATTAATATTATATGCTTGCTTAAAATAAAAAGGAGTTCCACCAAAATAAACAATTAAATCATAAGAACCATCTTGAAATTTATATTTTACACTTTGATTATCAATCCTACAAAAAGTATTGTCATCTAACTGCTTTAAACTTGTAAAAGATTTTCCAAAACTACTCTTAGCTTTTAAAGTATTATTCTCATACTGTATTGTCATCCTTAAATCACTATTCAGCTCTTGATAATCTCCTTTAAAATCAATTAAATTTTCCGAATTATACTTTATTTTATCATCAACAGGCTCTATTTCATCAACCTGTTCTTTCAAAAACAAATCTAATATTTTATATGAAATAGGGCTTGGATTAATCGATTCTAGGTTCGTTAAAATTATTACCGATATTTTTAAACTCGGAACAGTTATTATTTGCGATTGATACCCCGAAGTAAAACCACTATGATGAATCGTTTCATATCCTTTATAATCATCTACCATAATACCCCGAGAGTAACTCGATATTTTACCTGTAGTTAATATATCTTTTGTGGCTAAAAAATCTACTAAACCCTTATATTTTCCTTTTGTTTTTGTAAATAAATTAGTCCATTTTACTAAATCTGAAACTGACGACCATAAACTGCCAGCACCATGACTCTGTTGTACTCTTGGAAACCTGTAATATTCATTATCCCCTATTTCTTCATAACCAACTACCCTATTTTTCACTAACTCTTTTTCATTATCTCTATAAAAAGTATCCGTCATATTTAAAGGAATAAATATATTCTCTTTTGCAAAAACACTAAACTTAATTCCTGAGATACGTTCAATTATTATTGTTAGTAAATTAAAATTTGTATTTCCATAAATTACTTTTTCTCCAGGGACATTGTTCAATTTCTGTTGTTTGCATGTTAATTCAAATATCGTCTGATTATCAAAATAATTTTTCTGACCATCAAATCCAGATAATTCCATTAAATACGTATAACCTCTAATACCACTTGTATGATTTAATAAATGCCGTATTCTAATTACCTCACCATAATCACGAATCTCTGGCAAAAATTTTCGAATATCATCGTCTAGTGATATTTTATTCTGATTTATCAATACCCATACACATGAAGCTGTAAATTGTTTTGCGATTGATGCTACATCAAACTTTCCTTTATTAGTATTTGGCACATCATATTCTAAATTAGCATATCCGATTCCTTTATCATAAATAATTTGATTGTTCTGAACTACTGCAACGCTCAGCCCTGGCCCTTCATCATTCATGAAATGAAACAATGAATCTATTTCCTCTTCTAAATCTCCTTGTTTCTGGCTGTAAATATTAAAATGTATAAAAAACATTATAACAACCGAAAATTGTATTGCATTTTTAAGTTTATTTATCATAATATTGTTTTCTGAAATAATATATCCTTAACTGTTCCTTCTGATGCTATTGAAAAGCCTATAATTTTTTCTTCATCTCGATTAAAATAATATCGTGTTCTGTCCTGAGAACCAAACTCATCTTTCTGACCTAACACTAACTTTGTTTTTGGATTATTTGGATATTGACAAAAGAGTGTTTCGTTTTCGACAAACAATTGATATGTTACATTTAATTCCTCTGAATAATATTCCCCTATAAAATCATTCAAATTAACCAATTCAGGGTTTTGTAACTTCACTTTTTCAAAATAGAACTTTGCTCCACCAAAATCTACCTCCAAATCACAATTTTTATTTCCTTCATTAAAAAACTGATATCCTACACTTAAATTTTGAACTCTATGGAATTTATTTTTTCCTATTTCTTTCAAAGGAATTGGTATTCTTCCAAAACTACTTTTAGCTTTTAACACATTACCCTCTATAAGTATTTTCATTCCTAAATCACTATTGATTTCTTGATAATCACCAGTTAATTTTTGTAATTCGGCTAAAGAATGGGTATAATACTCTTTATCTTCCGTTATATCTTCTTTAGATTCCAAAAACAAATCTAGAACTTTATATGATAAATGAACTGCATTAATTTCTTCAGAATTAGAAAACAATACAACTGCTAATTTTTCATTAGGTAAGCAGATCAATTGGGAGCGCATTCCTAAATCTCTGCCACTATGGTTAATTGTTTTATATCCCTTATAAGGCGATACAAACACCCCTCTTGCATATTTCATTTGATCACCGTCATTCAAAACCTCCAGCGTTGTTATAAATTCTGATAAATAAGAAAATTTTGAACTCATATCCATAAATAAATTTGACCATTTAGCCATGTCAAGTATCGTACTGCCAACTCCACCCGCTCCAATACAGTGTGTTAAAGACTTTGGTTGCTTAAACTCCTTTCCTTCTTTATAATAAGAATATGCTCTATTTTTAATTATCTGTTCTAAGGAATTTTTATAAAATGTGTGCTCCATCCCTAAAGGATTAAATAATTCCTCTTTAGCGAAAACATCAATTTTATTACCTGAAACCCGCTCAACTATCAAAGCAAGGAGTACATAGTTTGAATTTGCATACAATATTTTTTCACCAGGAATATTATTTACTCCTTTTTGACTAAAAATAAGTTTTTCAATGCTCTTATTAGTATATCCCATATGGTCATAATCGAAGCCTTGTAAATTTAAAAGCACGTTGTGATTCCTTAATCCGCTGGTGTGGTTTAACAAGTGTTTAATTTTTATAGAACGCTTATAATCAGGTAACTCCGGTATATATTTTCTTACATCATCATTAACATTAAGCATACCTTTATGCTCTAAAACTCCAATACATGCTGAAGTTATTTGTTTTGTTATTGAAGCTAGTCCAAAAACTGTCTGTTTATTAAATGGTATATCATATTCTAAATTCGCCATTCCTCTTTGATATGAATATATCAATTCACCGTTTTTGACAACTCCTATAGTAATTCCAGGTTCATTCTCACCTATAAAACTAAATAATGAATCTATTTTTTTATATTCCAATCTCTCTTCTTGCGCAAAACAAAAGTTTAAAAAACCACACAAGTAAAATATTATTATTCTTAGCATCATTTTCATTTTTTTTTAATATCACTATCTAGTTTACCTGATCATACGATAAACCAGATAGTAGTTACTCATGTTTAATTATTAGTTAAAGCTCCCTTATACTTATCCATAAAAAAACTAGGTAATAGCCCAAAATTCAGTAATAAAAACCCTATAAACATTATAACACCTCTATAAGGCCAATGGAAAAATTCAAACATAGTTCCTATTCCAAAAGAAAATAGTGTTAAAAAAGCAATGATATAAGTTCTCTTTTTCATAATTAATGTGTTTTAAATTAAAAATATTTGTTTATAAACTTTTCTTATGCATAATTCAAATATACATAAGAAAACAATGTATGCAAATTTTTGCATAAGAAAATTATGTATTAGATATAAAATCAAATACAGAAAAGAGCATAAAAAAGAAAAACTATTGCACTAAAACTGAGGCAGACATTACATTTGGAAGATAATCATGTTTGAAAATATTTAGAATTTTTATTTTATATTTTCCAGGTGAATTAAATTGGTATTTTTCACTTATGATGAATTTTATATCACAATAATCACCAACACAATCACCCAACTCATTATTGTTTTCATCAAATAAATGTATTGTGAATGGTATTTTTTCTATTTGATGTAAAGGACTTGTTATATAAAGTTCAAAAGGCATTTCAGAAAACTGAAACCCATGTATATAACTAAGTTGTAATTCAATAGCATGTGACTCATTTGCAGCTGTTGTTTCAAAATCTAACGAGAGGATATTTGATTGATACCACCTGTTCTTAGGAAAGTTCAATTGGGCAACTTGCTTATTCGTGCATTGAATACACATTACAAACCCAACAACACATATGACTATGTAAGGGATTTTTCTTAAGAACAGATGTATCAATTGGGGCTTGTTTAAATACATAACGTAATAAACTACTTTTTAGTATGTATAACCTTTTAAAAAACAATTCAATTTTAAAATTTAATCGGTATTGTACTACTATTTTTTTATTTTTTTCTCCCAATTCCACGCAGAACGCATTGCATCATCTAAAGTAGAATCCGCTTTCCACCCTAAGCTACTGGTTACTTTTGTAGTATCTGCATAGGCAGAAATAACATCGCCAACTCTTCTTGGTGCTATTTTATAATTTAAAGATATATTGGAAACTCGTTCAAAAGACTGAATTACTTCCAACACAGTGCTACCTTTCCCCGTACCAATGTTATAGGTTTCGTAATTATCAATATTAGTATTACCTAGTAACCTTTCGATAGCAACCACATGAGCTTTAGCTAAATCAACTACATGTATATAATCTCTAATGCAAGTACCATCTATCGTTGGGTAATCATTCCCAAAAACCGACAATTCTTTCCTAATTCCAATTCCTGTTTGAGTAATAAATGGAACCAAATTCTGAGGAACTCCAATAGGTAGTTCTCCTAATTCGGCTGAAGGGTGTGCTCCAATTGGATTGAAATATCGCAATGCAATTGCTTTTAATTGCTGAGATATTTTACAAGTATCTTGTATTATCTCCTCCCCTATTTGTTTAGTATTTCCGTAAGGAGACTCTGCTATTTTTACAGGTGAATTTTCTGTTATTGGCAATTCATCCGCTTGACCATAAACTGTACAAGAGCTACTGAAAATAAAATTTGAAATTTGGTGTTTTTCTAATGCCTCTAACACATACACCAAAGTATTTATGTTGTTTTCATAATATAATAACGGATTTTCTACACTCTCTCCTACAGCTTTACTTGCTGCAAAATGAATTACTCCCGAAATATCCTGATGTACTTCAAAAAAAGAAAAAACAGCCGATTTATCACGTAACTCTAACTGTTCAAAAAATGGTCTTTTACCTGAAATCTTTTCTATTCCATCCAAAACGGTTAAAAAAGAGTTCGATAAATTATCAATAATAAGGACTTCAAATCCTTTTGCTTGAAGTTCTACTACAGTATGTGAGCCTATAAATCCTAAGCCCCCTGTTACAAGTATTTTCATATTATATATATTGTAAAGAAAACGGATAATTAAAAGCTAACATCCTTTAATTACACATTTACCATTATTTTAATTATTTACAAACTCAATTACCTTTGATGTAATAAATTCAATTTGCTCATCATCTAATTCCGTATGCATGGGCAAAGAAATTACTTCCTTTATCAATTGATTTGTTACTGGAAAATCTGATTCTTTATAACGTTCATCAGTATAAGCCTTTTGACTATGCAACGGTATTGGATAATACACTCCACATGGAATATTATTGTCATTTAAAAATTGAGCCAATGCGTCTCTATCCACCCCTTTTACTTTTAAAGTGTATTGATGAAACACATGTTCTCCAGAACGTACGGGAGTAACAACAGCATCAATACTTTCGAATGCTTTATCATATTTAGATGCAGCTAATTGCCTAGCAGTGTTATACTCCGCTAAGTTTTTTAATTTCGCTCTTAAAACTACAGCTTGAATAGAATCCAAACGAGAATTAACCCCTACTACATCATGGTGATATCGCTTGTACATTCCATGATTTACAATTCCACGTATGGTATGTGCTAACTCATCATCATTCGTAAATATTGCTCCTCCATCACCATAACACCCTAAATTTTTAGACGGAAAAAATGACGTTGAAGCCACATGGCCAATTGTTCCAGCTTTCTTTTTAGTTCCATCGACAGAAACATAATCCGCTCCTATTGCTTGTGCATTATCTTCAATAACAAATAAGTTATGCTTAGTAGCTAACTCCATTATTGCATCCATATTAGCGCATTGTCCAAACAAATGTACTGGAACTATCGCTTTTGTTTTCGGTGTAATTGCTTTTTCTATAGCAGTAATATCTATATTAAAATCATCTGGATTTACATCTACTAAAACTGGAGTCAACCCTAACAATGCTATTACCTCAACCGTAGCAGCAAAAGTAAAATCAGCAGTAATTACTTCATCACCTGGCTTAAGTCCAAGTCCCATCATTGCAATTTGTAATGCATCTGTACCATTTGCACATGGAATTACATGTTTTACATTCAAATACGCTTCTAATTCTGCTTGAAACCCTTTTACTTCAGGACCGTTTATATAGGCAGTAGAGTCTAATACATCTAGAATTGAAGTATTAACTTGGTTTTTTATTTTTTCATATTGACCTTTAAGGTCTACCATTTGAATTTTCTTCATCGTAAATATGCTTCTAACAATTTGACCAAAAATACAAAATCCAAATTGTTTATGTCTTGAATTTGACTTAAGAAATGTATTTTAGCATTAGATTATTAAACACACTACCATCTTGCTTTTTTTTTATAACATTTTAACCCACATTGCTACTCTTTTTTTAAAAGGTATTGCTTTATTTAATCCGAAAATAAAATTATTTGTTAATGGCAGAAAAGGTGTTTTTCTAAAACTAGAAAAAGCAATCTCTTCTGAGGAAAAAACCATATGGATTCATTGCGCTTCTTTAGGAGAATATGAGCAAGGTTTACCTATAATTAAAGCACTTAAAAAACAATATAGTACCCATAAAATAATTGTTAGCTTTTTCTCTCCTTCTGGTTATGAAGTAAAGAAAAACAGTTCAGATGCTGATATAATTACCTATTTACCTTTAGACACTAAAACTAATGCTAAACGCTTTTTAGACTTAATTCATCCTGAACTAACCATCTTTGTAAAATATGAATTCTGGCCAAATTATTTAGGTGAACTCAAAAAGAGAAATATTAAAACACTACTCGTTTCTGGTATATTTAGAGAAAATCAAATATTTTTCAAGTCTTTTGGAAAAAGTATGTGTAAAACACTACACACCTTTGATCATTTTTTTGTACAAAACGAAGACTCAAAAAAATTATTGAGCAGCATAAATTTTATAAATGTAACTGTGGCGGGAGACACCCGTTTTGATCGAGTTTCTGAAATACTAACTCGTGACAACCAATTAGATTTTGTTGAAAAATTTAAGCAAAATAAAATTACCATAGTATATGGAAGTTCTTGGGAAGATGATGAAGCTATTTACCTGAATTATTTAAATGATTCAAAAAACATCAAGCACATTATTGCGCCACATGACATCAAAGTACATAAGATTCAAAAATTAAAAAACTTAATTACCAAATCTGTTTTGTTATATTCAGAAATAAACGGTGAAAATATAGCCGATTTTGACGTACTAATAATTGACACCATTGGTTTACTTACTAAAATATATAGCTACGCAGATATTGCTTTTGTGGGTGGAGCCTTTAATACCGGTTTACACAATACGCTTGAACCTGCAGTGTTTGGAATACCCGTAATTACTGGCCCTAAATATCAAAAATTTCAAGAAGCTGTTGATCTAGTTGCCCTAAAAGGAATACTTCCCGTTTCTGATATAAAAAGCTATACACAAACAGTAAATAAGCTTATCAGTTCAAATATTCATAGAAGGAGTACAGGACAAATTAATAACAACTATATCAGTAAACAAGCTGGAGCTACCTCGAAAATTTTAAAATATATAAACCAGCACAAAAAACTCAGAAACTAGTTTAATTTAGAGCATCCTACATCGCTAATTTAACTCATAGCATTAAAATTATCTCAATTTACTAAAAATACTGATTTTAACGATACACCATCGAGTGATGAATGTTATACCATTTCTCATTAAAAAGAACCGTAACAAAACACCCTTTTTCACTTTCTACTTCAATTGAAAAAGAAACCGCAACTAAGGCTATGCTTTAGTTTTCTATTTTTGTATAAAGCAAAAAATCATCATTTTATTTTACAGTAATTTCAAACAAGAAAAGCTATTATTTTACTAGCATTCGTTTAATTTCGTTTAATTTCATTAATGCTTCAATTGGGGTAAGCGTATCTATATCAGTATCAATAATTTCATCTTTTAAATCAGACAACAACGGGTCATCTAAATTAAAAAAACTCAATTGCATTTCATCTTGAACGGCATTTAGGTTTTCAGTTAACTCTTCAGAAGAATGTGATTTTTCTAATTTCTTTAAAATTTTATTTGCTTTTCTAATTACTTGCTGAGGCATTCCAGCCATTTTAGCAACATGAATTCCAAAGCTATGATGACTCCCTCCTTCAACTAATTTTCGAAGAAACAAAACATTATCTTTTGTTTCCTTTACAGATACATTAAAGTTTTTAATTCGTCTAAATGTCTCTGTCATTTCATTTAACTCATGGTAATGAGTAGCAAACAAGGTTTTTGCTTTTGATGGGTGCTCGTGTAAATACTCAGAAATAGCCCAAGCAATAGATACTCCATCATAGGTACTAGTTCCACGACCTATTTCATCTAACAACACCAAACTTCTATCAGAAAGGTTATTTAATATAGAAGCTGTTTCATTCATTTCTACCATAAAAGTAGATTCTCCCATAGAAATATTATCACTTGCTCCTACACGTGTAAATATTTTATCTACCAAGCCTATTTTAGCAGAATCAGCAGGAATATAACTCCCCATCTGCGCCAACAATACTATCAAGGCTGTTTGACGTAAAATTGCAGATTTACCAGACATATTTGGCCCAGTAATCATGATCATTTGCTGTATTTCTCTATCTAAAAAAATATCATTAGCTACATATAAATCTCCTATTGGCAATTGTTTTTCTATTACTGGATGGCGACCATTTTTAATATCTAACTCATATGATTCGTCAATAATTGGCAACACATAATTATTTGTTTTTGCCAATTCAGTAAATGAGCACAAACAATCTAATTGCGCAATTAAATTTGCATTCTGTTGTACTGATTTGATATAATTAGTCATCCATAAAACTAAATCATAAAACAATTGCTGCTCCAAAGCTCCAATTTTTTCTTCTGCTCCAAGAATTTTAACTTCATATTCTTTCAGTTCTTCAGTAATATAACGTTCTGCATTTACTAAAGTTTGCTTTCTTATCCAAGTATCAGGAACCTTATCCTTATGAGTGTTTCGAACCTCTATATAGTATCCAAAAACATTATTAGACGCTATTTTTAAAGACGATATTCCGGTAGCTTCCGTCTCTCTCTCTAGCATCTTATTTAAATAATCCTTACCTGAGTATGCTAAACTTCTATATTCATCCAATTCATTACAGAATCCAGTAGCTATAGCATTCCCTTTTAAAATATTTACAGGTGAATCTTCATTTAAGGTTTCTTTTATCTTACTGCGTAATAAATCACAATCTTGTAATTTATCACCTATCCCTATTAATGCATTGTTTTTACAGTTTGTAGCCAATGCTTTTATTGGCACTATAGCTTCTAATGAATTTTTAAGCTGAATTACCTCTCTAGGACTTATTCTTTGCGTAGCTACTTTGGAAATCAACCGCTCAATATCCCCAATTTGCTTAATATAGTTTCTAATTTTATCAAACGACACTCCATCTTCTAATAAATAAGACACAACTTGATGGCGTTGTTTGATTTTCTCTACATTTTTTAAAGGTAGGGCTAACCACCTTTTTAACAACCTTCCTCCCATAGGAGAAATAGTTTTATCAATTACATCTAATAACGTTACAGCATTTACTGACTGTGAACCGTACAGTTCTAAGTTTCTAACAGTAAAGCGATCCATCCAAACATACTCATCTTCTGCTATCCTATTAATAGTTGTTATATGCTGTAATCTACTATGTTGTGTTTCCGACAAATAATATAATATGGCTCCAGAAGCGACAATTCCTTCATCAAGGTGTTCTATTCCATATCCTTTTAAGGACGATGTTTTAAAATGAGTAGTAAGTGTTTCATTTGCATAATCACTTTTAAAAATCCAATCTTCTAAATAAAACGAATGATAATCATTGCCAAAGAATTCTACAAAATCTTTTTTCTTCTGTTTCGGAACTAATACTTCACTAGGGCTAAAGTTCTGTAGTAATTTATCAATATATTCTTGATTTCCTTGTGAAGTTAAAAACTCTCCTGTGGATACATCTAAAAACGAAATTCCAATTTGTTTTTTTCCAAACTGTATTGCACATAAAAAATTATTCGTTTTCGAATGCAATACTTCATCATTTAAGGCAACACCTGGGGTAACTAATTCAGTAACTCCACGCTTGACAATTGTTTTCGTTTGTTTAGGATCTTCTAACTGATCACAAATAGCCACACGCATTCCTGCCTTAACCAGTTTTGGCAAATACGTGTTGACAGAATGGTACGGAAAACCAGCCAACTCCAATTTGTCGCCTCCATTATTCCTATATGTTAGTGTTATTCCTAATACTTGAGCAGCCTTAATAGCGTCATCGCCAAAGGTTTCATAAAAATCTCCTACTCTAAACAATAACATTGCATCAGGATATTTAGTCTTAATGGTATTGTACTGCTTCATTAATGGAGTAACTTTTCTCTCTTTTACTGCTTTTTTTGCCAATGTATTTCCTTTTTAATAGATCTGTAATAACCTCGCGAAGCTCTTTTTAACGAAAATAATCATATTAATCCATACCTCAAACACCTATATCTAGGTAGTTATCATAATATGATGCGAATTTAATTAAATTACTATAATATTTTATATTCTTTGAATATTTAGTATTTTTGAAAACCAAGTTTTTTGGCATAATCATTGAACATCTACTTATTACATAAATTTAATTAAAATAATCATGAAAAAACTATTAACATTCGTATTTGCAATTACACTATTTGCTGGCGCTACAATTAACGCTCAAGAAACTACTAAAAAAAGTGACTTAAAAGGTGCCCAGATAGAATTTGACAAAGAAGTAATTGATTATGGTGAAGTTGAATATGCATCTAACGGAGAACGTGAGTTTATAATTAAAAATATAGGTGACGCGCCATTAATTATTACACGTACCAAAGGTTCTTGCGGATGTACTGTACCAACAAAACCATCTGGACCAATTTTACCTGGTAAAACTGGTGTTATGAAAGTAAAGTACGATACAAAAAGAGCAAATCAACCTTTTTCTAAAAGCATTACTGTTACTTCAAATGCAGTAAACTTCCCTACTAAAGTAGTTAAAATTAAAGGAAAAGTACTAGCTAACCCTAACGCAAAAAAAGTAACCTTAAAAAAGCCCGTTAAACCAGCTATAGCCGCTAAATAACAAGTAATTATGTGTCGTCCTGAAATAGATTGACAGTTATTTAAAATTTATATTAAGCCAGAGAAGTTTTCTTTTCTGGCTTTTTGTTATGTACAAAGTTAGGTGTTTTCATATTAAGGCTTAAATGTGGTCTTTTGTTATTATAAGTAATTATAGATTCTTTAATCAACTGTTTTAATTCCTTAGCATTATTACATTTGTGTATTAAAAACTCCTGTTTTAAAATTCCATTTACACGTTCTGCTAGTGCATTTTGGTAGCAATCATATCCATCTGTCATAGATGGTTTTACCTTGTTTTTTAACAGTGCATTCTGATAAGTTGCAGAACAATATTGTAACCCTCTATCTGAATGATGGATTAATTCTTCATAACCACTTCTGTTTTTAACAGCCATATTAAAAGCTTGTACTACATTTTCTGCTCCCATATCATCACTGAGTTTATAACCCACTATTTTTCTGCTATAAGCATCTGTAACTAAAGACAAATAATGTGTTTTGTCTCTACTTTTTATATATGTTATATCACTCACATAAACATGTTCTGGTCTTTTTGGAACGATGCTTTTTAATAAATTAGGATGCTTTCTTAACCAGTGTTTTGAGTGGGTAGTTTTTATGTAATTCTTTTTGGGTTTCACTAATAAACGTTCTGTTTTTAAATAAACGAATAAGGCATCTCTCCCTATTTTTATTTGCAATCTATCAAAGTCTTCTTTTAATAAGTAATATAGTTTACGAGTACCTATTCTAGGCATTTCTCTGCGAATAGCTAATACTAATGGTTTTATTTGCGATAAAACTTTAGCTCGTTTTTCTTTACGTTTGATTCCTTGATAAACAGCTTGTCTACTTATTCCTAACAATCTACAAGAACAAGAAAGGGCTACTTCTTTGTTTTGTCGGATGATTTGGATTGTTGGGATAAAAGCTTTTTTCTAATAGCAGTGCCAAATTGTTTGTCAGAAACATCAATCATAGTGTTTAATAGCAGATTTCTTAGCTTTTCATCTTCTAGCTCTTTCTCTAAACGTTTTATTTTTTGAGCTGGTGTTTCTTTTGATTTTGGCATTTGAAGCAGATTAGGATTATTCCAATCTAAAGTACCATATTTTCTTAACCACACCAAAACAGTACTCCTTCCTTGAATACCATAGGCTTTTTGAATTTGTTTGTAGGTATAATTGCCTTTTTCTACTTCGGATACTAAGGCTAATTTAAAGCCTAAGTTGTAATCGCGTTGCGTACGCTTAACTCTACTGTTTGTTTCTTTACTCATAATAAGTCGATTTTGTGTCAACTTATTTCAGGACGGGACATTATTATAAATATAAAAGCACTCTTTACCGAGTGCTTTTTTTTATGATTTATTTTATTGATTTTTGCAGTGTCTAAAAACAATACATTTTGAGAAAATTAAAAAATAGCGAGCTAAACAGAAAATCAATTACTGAGTTTAAAAACTCTACAAAAACACCTATTATTGTTATATTGGATAATATTCGAAGTAGTAACAATGTAGGTTCTGTATTTCGTTCTAGTGATGCCTTTTTAATTGAAAAAATATATTTATGCGGCATAACCGCTACACCCCCAAACAAAGATATTCAACGTACTGCGCTTGGTGCTACAGATTCTGTTGCTTGGGAATATACTAATGATACCTTAAAATTAATTAAACAATTACAAGAAGAAGGTGTTTTTGTTGCCAGTATTGAACAAGCGGAACAAGCGGTTATGTTAAATGATTTTACGCCAAACGAAAACCAAAAAATAGCCATTGTTATGGGGAATGAAGTAAAAGGAGTTCAACAAGATGTTGTTTCTGCTTCTGATGCCTGTATTGAAATCCCTCAATTAGGAACGAAACACTCTTTAAATATTTCGGTTACTTGCGGTGTTGTATTGTGGGATTTATTATGGAAGCTTAAAAAATTAAGCTAAAATCAGGCTTAATACTTCTAAATAATCTTTTCTATTTTTTACAAAATCCAACCTAGAAACATCAATTACTTTTACACTTAAATTAGGGTGCGATTTAATAAATTCCATATAACCTTTATTGATTTTTTCTAAATAATCAGGTTGGATGTTTTGCTCATAATCCCTTCCTCTTTTTCCAATATTCTTTAATAATCTATCAGTATTTTGATACAAATACACATAGACATCTGGCTGGTGCATTTCCTTATAAATAACATTAAAAAATTTTCTGTAAAGAGCAAATTCATCTTCTGGTAAAGTAACTTTAGCGAACGTTAATGATTTTGAGATGTGATAATCGGCTACCACAAACTCTTTAAACAAATCATATTGCGAAATATCCTCCGACAATTGCTTGTACCTATCAGCCAAAAAACTCATCTCTAAAGGAAATGCAAATCTTGCTTGATCATCATAAAACTTAGGTAGAAAAGCATTATCAGCAAAACGCTCTAATATCTCTTTTGCATTAAAATCCTGAGCAATCATATTCGCTAAAGTAGTTTTTCCACTACCTATATTTCCTTCGATAGCTATAAAATTAAATTTCGAAAATATATGAATATCAAAAGGATTACTCAATACCTCTTTAATTTTAGTTACTTCGCATATATCTTCACAACTTAGCAATAATTCTTTTACCGTTTTATTTAATTTAGGATGAAAAAAATTTGGTGCAATATCCGCTAAAGGCTCCAATACAAATTTTCTGTCAGCGATAGCTACATGAGGTATTTTTAATTCCGAAATACTTAGTATACAATTCCCATAAAAAAGAATATCTATATCCAATACTCTAGCCTGGTACTCATTATCTATTTTTTCCTTTCTCCCAAAAGACTGTTCAATTCTTTTAAACTCTTGCAATAACTTTTCTGGAGACAAACTTGTTGTTAACTCCACACAGCAATTTAAAAAATAAGCAGATTTAAACCCCCATGAACTTGTTTTATATACTGGTGAAATAGTTATTGTATTTCCAACCTCCTGATATAACACAGTTATTGCATTTTGCAAGTTTTGTAACTTGTTGCCTTCATTGGTTCCTAAAGAAATATATATTTTTTGTAACAAATTCAATAAAATTCAGACTTATTATTTAATAAATACTGGTAGCATACAAAGCTACAGAAATTTTAATCTTAATTGTCCTTTTTTAGGACTATAACCTTAAAAAAAAAGAAATGAATTTTTTAAAAAGAGTTTTATCCACTGTAGTTGGTATAGGTGTATTCCTCGGGCTATGTTTTTTCTTACTACTACTTATTGGAGCTGCTTTTGGAGGTGGAAACAACGACAAATTAATCGTTGAAAAAAATTCCGTATTGGCGCTAAAACTAGATGAAGACCTACCAGACTACGCAGGGAAATTTGATTATGGAGACCTAAATGAACTATTTAAAGGAAATAAAAAATATAATGGCTTATTTAATATCATTGACGCTATAGAATATGCTGCTACTGATGACAACATAAAAGGAATTAGTATTGAGAATAATCATTTGAGTGCAGGGATAGCACAAACAAAAGCACTTAGAGATGCGTTACTTGATTTTAAAAAATCAGGGAAATTTATACTTGCTTATGGTGATATTATAGGGCAAAAAGATTATTATCTAAACTCTGTTGCCGACTCAATTTACTTGAACCCTGTTGGAGCACTCGATTTTAAAGGCTTAGCTACTGAAATATTATACTACAAGGATTTTCAAGACAAGTATGGTATTAAAATGGAAGTTATCAGGCATGGGAAATACAAAAGTGCTGTGGAGCCTTATTTAGCACAAGAAATGAGTGATGCAAACCGGGAACAAATTTCTGTTTTTTTAAATTCTATTTGGTCAGAAATGAAAAAAGAAATTGGAACTAGCAGAAACATAAATACGACCCAATTAGATTCTATTGCTGATAATTTATTAGCTCGCAATGCTGAAAAAGCAGTTGCCTCAAAACTAATTGATAAATTGATATATGTAGATGAATTTAATGCCATTATTAAAAACAAACTAGGTATTGCAAAAGATGAAGAGTACGAATCTATAGAAATTTACGACTATGCAAAACACACCGCTGGTAAAAATCGTTCAAAACAATTAAAGATAAAAGATAAAATTGCTGTAATCTATGCTCAAGGGCAAATCATGTACGGTGAAGGTGATGAGAAAAAAATTGGACAAGGAGTCATCAACAAAGCTTTAAAAGAAGCTCGTGAAGATGATAAGGTTAAAGCAATTGTACTACGTGTAAACTCTCCCGGAGGAAGTGCTTTAGCTAGTGAATTAATTTGGAGAGAGATTGAATTGACAAAAGCTGTAAAACCTGTTGTAGTATCAATGGGTAACTTGGCTGCTTCAGGTGGTTATTACATTGCCTGTAACGCTACAAAAATTATAGCAGAACCAAGTACAATCACTGGTAGTATTGGTGTATTCGGAACTCTTCCAAATGCTCATGAATTCATGAATGATATTGGAATTAACGCTGAACAAGTAACTACAAACAAAAACTCCATTGATTACAGTTTCTTTGAACCAATGAAAGAGGATCAAAGAGCCATTATAAAAGAAGGCGTAGTTGATATATACGAGTTATTTACCAATCGTGTTGCTACAGGTAGAGGGATGTCCCAGGAAGCTGTACATGAAGTTTCTCAAGGAAGAGTTTGGACTGGAGTTGATGCTTTAAACATTGGATTGGTTGATGAATTAGGTGGTTTAGATCTTGCTCTTATAAGAGCTGCCGAAGCTGCTAACCTTGATCAATACAAAATCAAAGAACTTCCCGTCTACGAGAAAGATTTTGATAAGATATTTGAAAGTTTTGGGTTAATAAAAACAAAAGAAGAATTACTAATAGAAGAATTGGGAATACAAAATTATCGTATTTTGACTAAAATGAAAAATATTACTCAAATGGAAGGGACTCAAATGTTATTACCTTATGACATTGAAATTAAGTAACCCTTAACTAAAATTCTAATTTAACAAAAGCTACCTTTATTTATGGGTAGCTTTTTTGTTTATTTATTATACTCTTCTTGAAATAATCAACTTATACCATCTCTGACATAAAATAACTTTTTAAAATGATTTTTTTTGTCATCTTACATCTGAAATGGTATTAACATAAAAAGAAATATACACAACGTGATTACAGCTACAAACAAAATAAAAAGACCAATGCTACCCTCAAGATAAAAGCAGAGCACAGTGCAGCTTATAAAATATAATACTTTAAGTTGAGAGTCCCAACTTCGCCAAAAAAGCCAGTGAAATTAATTTCACTGGCTTTTTTGATATTTTACAAACTACCAACCTAGCTTAAAACAATACAATTAAAAGCACTTTATTTTTTAACTGTATCATTCTTCAAATTAACCTTAGGTGATGTAATCTTTTTTATTGGCTTAACCGTCTCTGCTTTTAACTCTCTATCTTTTGGTTCTAATGGTTTTTTATTTACAATTCCATTAGAAATACCTAACCCATAAGCTTCTGGAGTGTGGTACTTCCCTCGTAAATGACTTGGTTTATCTTTTACTTCATCATCATAATGGCGTTGCGTATCAAAATACTGAATTGTCGGGTCATTACGCTTTCCATACACCACCCATGACACCTTTGTATTTGGAGCTCCAGTTATTTCAAAAGTATTATTTACATGCTCTTTAGACACATACGGATGTACCGGTGTACCGATAGCAGTTAACACATAACTCACATCCTTATTAATAACGCTAAAATATTCCGGTAATTGTACCATTATCTTTCCTGTATCATCCAATACAATAGTGCCTCTATACATGTTAACAATCTCATTTGCCTCAACAGCATAATGCCTAAGTGTTTTATTTGCTGGATCCAATGGGTAATCAATTACAAAAGATTTTGCGCCAGGAGCTCCAACATCATCCATAGAATATATTCCAAACCCTGTAGGACTGGCTGTTCTACCTGCAACACCACTTAACCCTCCATATCCATACACTCCTATTCCTTCTGCATTTGCTCCATTATAGCTATATGCTTCAATTGAAGATCTAGCAGGATTTGCCGAATTAGAAGTCACAGAAGTCATTACTCCTGGACCATTACCTGTTCCCAAATTTACAGCATACACAGTCGCATCTTCACTGTAATTTCTAGCATTTATACAATTCTTACTTCTAAATCCAGAAGTTCCAGTAGCCATTTGACTAATATTTAAAGTCGAATAATCAGATGTAATATTCCCTGGCAGACCTGTAGGATCACCTAAGAACAATTCAACAGCATTTCCATTCGTTCCATTATGCTGAACTTCGAAGGCATTACCTCCACCTCCTGAACCCGTATAAGTATCTCCTTCATACACCACTAGCAAACCTAAACTAGTATCATCGGCTGCACCATTATTCATATAAAAAGTACCTGCCTTACCAAATGTTCCTGAGTTAAACCCGTACATCGCTATATCATTCCCAGTCCCTGGAACATAGCCATATACTCCAATTCCATTATTTCCAGCTGTTCCAAGTACACCAATTCCATTATCACTAGCTTCCGCATACACACCATACCCATCATCATTGTTAACAGCATACATTGCTGTATTATCATTATCTGAAACCCCATAAACTCCTATAGAATTAGCACCCGCTAATGCAGTTGTTACCCCCGCTAATGCAACCGTATTAGCAGCACTATCGTATGCCGTAAGATACCCAATACTTGAAGGAACTCCAGCTCCATTTGCTCCAATAACTGTTTGCCCTTCAATGATTGCTCCATCAGTTATCGCATTGACTGACCCTGACCAATTTGCAGAGCTCCCTACTATTAGATTCCCTTTTACATCTAAATTAGCAGTTGGCAAAGCTTGCCCAAGCCCTACATTCCCCGTAGATAATACACGCATACGTTCAGTATTTGTAGTTCTTACTACAAAATCCGCAGCGTTAATTGTTCCTATAAAATTAGCAGCTGTTATGCCATTATTTCCAGAAACCGTCCAATCAATACTTTCTGTGGTTGTTAATAATACCCATTTAACACCATCCCAGTAATAAAAACCCGCATTAATACTTCCGGTACCATCATGATAAACCAATGTACTTTCAGCCAAAGGAATTCCTTTTGGATTCACCACAGGTAATTCTACAGATAACGATGTTAACGATACTCTAGGAATCAACAAACCTGTTGTATTACTAGTAATATCTAAGCCAGCCTCAGGAGATGTAACACCTATACCTACCTGAGCACTAGATATATACACATTAATCAATAATAAAAAAAAAATCTTCCTATACATATTGTTTTCTTTTCAAGTTAACTTCTCAATATTAGTAAAAAACGAAAAATAAAAACGAATATTTAAGCATATGCGATAGTATATCATCTGTTATTGATAATATTATACCACTTATGCTTAAACACAAGAACAATATCTGGTGTATTAAAATAAATTTAAAAAAGTAAAGTCAACATAATTAAGTGATTATGTTGTTATATTATTTTTTTTATAGAAAAAAGTAATATGAAAATCGTTTGTACATATTATAAAACGAAAGTAAAATCCTTAAGGATTTAATACTTTACTTTGTGGTGCCTCCAGGAATCGAACCAGGGACACATGGATTTTCAGTCCATTGCTCTACCAACTGAGCTAAGGCACCATTTTTTTTCAGCTACAAATATAGAACTGTTTTTTTAGATAAAAAACTCTTTTTAAAACAAAAAAACCTAAACTATATAGTTTAGGTTTTTAACGGTGGTGCCTCCAGGAATCGAACCAGGGACACATGGATTTTCAGTCCATTGCTCTACCAACTGAGCTAAGGCACCGTTGCTTGATTGCGGGTGCAAATATAGAACTGTTTTTTAGATACACAAAACATTTTTTTCGTTTTTTTCTTCCTTATATTTGCGTTAAGACATAAATTTTATGAATTTAATAATTGACATCGGAAACACAAGAGTAAAACTCGCTGTATATGAACACGATAACTACGTTTATAAAATTACAACAACAAAGAAATATTTTTTTCAAACAGTAAAAAAAATTTTAAAAAAACACTCAGAAATTAAAAGAGGCATCATTTCATCGGTTGATTTTTTTTCAAGAGAGGAAGAAATTAATTTAAACCAGCTGCTACAACTCACACTTGTAAATGCATCTATGAAACTTCCTTTTAAAAATTTATATGCCACACCTAGCACATTAGGAGTTGACCGAATAGCTCTTATTGCTGCTGCCTCAAAGCAATATAAAAAGAAAAACGTATTGGTAATTGATGCTGGAACCTGTGTCACTTTTGACTTTTTAAATCATGAAAATGAATATCTTGGTGGAGCTATATCTCCAGGTTTAACAGTTCGTTATGAGGCATTACACAATTTAACTGCTAAATTGCCATTATTAAAACCTGAAAATTCAGATTTTTTTATTGGGAACTCTACTGAAAGTAGTATTCATTCTGGAGTAATTAACGGACTTGTAAATGAGATAGATGGTGTCATTCAACAATATCAATCAACTTATACAGATTTAACAGTTATTTTAACAGGAGGAGACACTAATTTCTTGGCAGAGAGATTAAAAAGTAGCATATTTGCCAATTCAAATTTCTTATTAGACGGTTTGAATCATTTATTAAAAATCAATACTGATTAAATGCTTAAACATACTTTATTATTATTAATCGCTTTTGTATCATTAAATGTTGCCGCCCAACAAGGGAGCACATCTCCTTATTCTTTTTATGGAGCAGGTGAACTAAAATTTAGAGGAACCGTTGAAAATAAAAGTATGGGAGGAATCAGTGTCTACTCCGATAGTATTCATTTGAACATGCTCAACCCTGCTTCTTTAGGAAAGTTAAAACTGACAAACTTTACTATTGCAGGAAATCAAACCTTTACGACATTAAAAACTACCAATAGCACTGAAAAAGCAGCTACAACTACCGTCGATTATCTAGGCGTTGGCTTACCAATGGGAAAGCTAGGAATGAGCTTTGGATTAATGCCTTACAGTTCAGTAGGATATAAAACTGGGTTTACTGATTATAGAACAGCTGTAAAAGACGAAGGGCGTTATGAAGGTTCTGGAGGAATTAACAAAGTATTTGTAGCTGCAGGATATAGCATTAACAAAAACTTATCCTTTGGTATTGATGTAAATTATAATTTTGGAAAAATAAGAAATGAATCTCTATTAATTACTGGTGTTCAATATAATAATCAAGAAATTAATGAATCAAGACTATCTGGATTAGGTGTTAACATTGGAGCTACATATAATAAAATGGTCACTGATAAATTACAATTAATGACTAGTGTAGCTTATAGCCCACAAGCAAATTTAGCTTCAAAAAACAAACGAGAAGTTTCTTCTTTTATATTTAACGGATATGGGTTACCTGTTATCAGGGATACTGAAGAATTTAATGTTGCTGACACAAAATTAAAATTACCTACTAAACTAACCCTAGGTGCGGGTATAGGAAAACCTAAAAAATGGTTTGCAGGATTTGATTTCACTACACTTGGTACTAGCAACTTAAACAACAGAGCTTTTACAGCCTCTAACACCTCATTTAAAAACGCTACAAAATATGCTTTTGGAGGATTTTATATCCCTAAATACAATTCACTAACCAATTACTTATCTAGGGTGGTATATCGTACCGGTGTCCGTTTTGAAAACACAGGACTAATTATTCAGAACGAAGATATAAATGAGTTTGGCATATCTTTTGGAGTAGGTTTACCAGTTGGTCGAAAGTTCTCAAACATAAATATTGGATTTGAATATGGATCTCGAGGGACGACAAATAGCAATTTAGTAAAGGAAAACTTTGTTAACCTAAATATAAGTTTATCATTAAATGATAGATGGTTCCAGAAAAGAAAAATTGATTAATGCCTAAAATTATACACATGAAATTAAACTTAACCTTAGTAATAGCCTTTTTAACACTTTTTGCTACAAATGCACAAAATGAAGAGTGTATGGAAAAACTTTCTATGTTTACTGAAGCTGCAAAAGTTAAAAATTATAATGCCGCAATGGAACCATGGATGTTTGTTAGAAAAACATGTCCAAAGTTAAATAACGCCATTTATGTATATGGAGAAAAAATATTAAAGCATAAAATCAAAAGTGCCGCTGCTGGAGAAAAAACAGCCTTAACTAATGATTTAATAGCATTATACAAGGAAAGTATGGCCAATATGCCAAACAAATTTCCTTGTGGAAAAACCGAGGCTAAAATTGGCCAGTTAATGTTTGATTCTAAAGTTGGTACTGCAGAATCTCAATTCAATACTTTAGACAAAGCATTTAAAAAAGACCCAAAGACCTTTACTAACCCAAAATCTTTGTATACTTACTTTAAGTTAATGGTTGGGTTATTTGACGCAAAAAGTAAAGGTTTTCAAGATTTAATTGATTTATACACTACTGTTACGGATAAAGTCGAAGGAGAAAAAAAGAATTTTTCAAGTAGAAAAGATGCGTTACTTTTAAAAGAAGAAGCAGGAACAATTACTAAAAAAGAATCTAAAAAACTAAGCAGTTATGATTCTTATCTAAAAGCATATGCTAAAATCTCAAAAGGAATTGATAAAGATTTAGGAGATAGAGCAAATTGCGATAAGTTAATTCCTTTATTTGAAAAGAATTTCGAAGAAAACAAAACTAATACTGCCTGGCTAAGAAAAGCTGTTAGTAGATTAGCTGGAAAAGATTGTTCGGGAGCTCCTATTTTCGCTAAATTAGTTGCCTCTTTTCACAACCTAGAACCTTCTGATAAGTCAGCTTTATACTTAGGGATATTAAATCAGAAGAAAGGAAAAATTTCAGAAGCTGACAAATATTTTAATCAAGCAGCAAGTTTATCTACAGACAACTACGATAAAGCGAAGATATACTATAATAGACTGGCTAAAATGTATAAAAAAAGTGGAGCTAAAGGGAAAGCCAGAAGTTATGCTTTAAAAGCTTTAGCAAAGAGTCCATCATATGGACAAGCTTATATTTTAATCGCACAAATGTATGCAAGCTCAGCTAATAGTTGTGGTACAAAGCAATTCGACAAAAGAGCTACTTTTTGGTTAGCTGCTAACGTTGCTGATAAAGCAGGTAAAGTTGACGCTTCACTAAAGTCTTATGCTAATAAACTAGCCGCTAATTACAGAGCTAAAGCACCTAGTAAACAAGATATTTTCACCCAAGGAATGGCTGGTAAAAAAGTAACAATCGGGTGTTGGATTAACAAAACAGTTACTGTACCAAGCTTATAATGATTAAATTGTCATATAATATACATTTAAAGACTGTTGTGATACTTTTCGCAACAGTCTTTTTTTCTTGTCAGGATAATTATGATGATATTAAACGCATGCAACATGCTTCAATAGAGCCTGCAGGAATCGCTGAAAACATTAATTTAAAGCATACAGATTCTGGTAGAGTAAAATTGTACTTGATCAGTAATAAAATGTTAGATTTTTCAAATAAAGATTTTTCTCACACTATTTTTCCTGACGGTATTGAACTACACTTGTTTGACATTAAAGATCCTAAACAAGAAACTATCATTACATCAGACTATGCTATTTCATATGACAAAACCGATCTCATTGATCTCAGAGGAAACGTAAAAATTATAACTCCTGACGGAAAAACACTTTTTGCTAAACAGCTCTATTTTGACCAAAACACAGAATGGGTATTTACTAATGACGAATACCGATATGAAGCAGAAGATGGTGGATACAACATAGGAAAAGGTGGCTTTGACGCCAATAAAGACATGTCAATTTTTAGTTCATTAGACAATGATGGACAACAATACATAAAAGACTAAATCATGAATAAATTAGGAAACGTATTCCAAGCAGCTTACCTGGGCTTTGCTGTATTGTTTTTATATCAAGCTATTATAAACTGGGGAATTCCTGGAGGTAGATCGTATTTATATCTAGCGGTAGTAGTAGTAGCGTTATTTAAATTTTTCTTTAACCGAAAATACCGCAAACGCTTCGAAACGCACTATAAAAAAAGAGAGGAAGAACAGCAAAAAAAGAAGTAACCACTCTCTATAAAAAGCAGTTTACCGAACACCTAGAAATAAGATACAACTAACATAAATTCCATTAACATTATTAATGAAACCTATCCGTATATAAGGGAATGGTCCGTTCAGAGTTAAAATAAAATTAAAAAAACTCTTTTGAGTTCAACAGATGACTAATTGACAGTTCAAAAGCCCCGTGTTTTACTGCTTTAGTTTATACTAAAAAAGATTCTTATAAACTTAAAAGAACTTTAAACCTAATCACTAAAGACAAAGGAAAATTCAACTATAATAAAACCGAGCTACTACCACAAGAATTAGAGTAAATGAACAGAAAAACCTTGTACTCCTTATTATCAGCTGTTATAATCATTGCTTTCTACTTTTTAAATGATGCAATAGATGACAAAATTACTGATGAAAACTATAATGAAAAAGCTGAGCCTGCTTCAGAAACAAACACCTTTTACTTACCTAATTCAACAACAGGATACGTGGTTCATCATGACTACTACTCTTTATCTTATAATGAGCAACACGAACAGCCGGAATGGGTGGCATATGAGTTGAAAAAAAATCATCTTTCAAAAAACCTTTTAAAAAGACCTTATTTTATAAGAGATAAAAGTATTAAAACAAAATCAGCAGATTGGCGGAATTACAAAAAATCAGGCTATGATAAAGGGCATTTATGCCCTGCAGGTGATAGACGGTTTTCAAAATCAGCACATGATGAAACTTTTTTAACTTCAAACATATCGCCTCAAAAACACAAATTTAATGCTGGCGTTTGGAATAGATTAGAACAAAAAACACGATACTGGGCAAAAAAATACAATGGTGTATATGTTATTACTGGGGGTGTCTTAAGCAACAACTTAAAAACTATTGGGCAAGAAAAAGTATCTGTTCCTAATTATTTTTATAAAGTGTTACTCGACAATCACAATGGGAAAACAAAAATGATTGGATTTCTTGTTCCCCATAAAGAATCAAACAAACCATTATACAATTTTGTAGTTTCAGTAGATAAGATAGAAAAGTTAACTGGCATTGATTTTTTTCCTCAACTAGAGGATCATAAAGAAACTACGTTGGAAGCTAATACCAATTATAAAAACTGGAGTTTTAGATAAATAACTTCATTTGACTATATTTCTATGAAAGGGAACTTATACTAAATTAACATCGTAATAAGAAAAAGCCCCTTCTAAAAACAATAATTACCATTCATTTATTCTATTAGCATCCAACTTAATAAATATAAATAATAAAATAGTGAACCCCCAGAGACCAGAGCCACCGTAACTAAAAAACGGCAATGGAATACCTACAGTTGGAAAAACCCCCATTACCATAGCTATATTTATTAAAAAATGAAAGAATAGTATTGCTGCAACACTATAACCATACACTCTACTAAATTTTGATTTCTGTAAATCTGCTCTGTACAGTACCCTAAGTATTAAAGCCACAAAAAGAAAGACCACAAAGCTACTACCTAAAAACCCCCATTCTTCTCCTACAGTGCTAAAAATATAATCGGTATGTTGCTCAGGAACAAAACCACCTTTAGTTTGAGTTCCTTGTAACCAACCTTTTCCTGTCCACCCTCCATTACCTATAGCGATTTCAGATTGCGCTGTATTATACCCTATCCCTTTTGTATCTACCTCTTTGCCTAAAACAATATTAAATCGATCGCGATGACGTTGTTCAAAAACGTTCTCAAAAATATAATTTACAGAATATGACAACCCAATACACACCCCTAAAATAGCAACGTACAGTAATTTACTATGTTTCTTTTTCCTATTCTTAAAATAAATTAATAATGCTAATACCGTACAAATAACTGATATTATCATCGGGTCTAAAACTAAGGTCAAGACAAACAATGTTGCTCCTGAGAAACCTAACAATAAATAAATAGGCGACAATCCTTCTCTATACAATACAAAGAAGAAAGCTGCATATACCATTGCACTACCCGGATCAGGTTGTGGTATAATAATTAATGCCGGTAAAAATATAATAGTAAATATTTTAAGCAAGTGATTCAATAACTTAATATTAGTTTGCGTATCACTCATAAACTTAGCCAAAGCCAATGCAGTTGCAAACTTAGCGAATTCACTAGGCTGTATACTAAACCCTCCAAAAGAATACCATGATGTAGCTCCTGAAATATTTTTCCCAAACACAAATAACCCAATTAAAGAGAGTAAAGAAACTAAATAAATGACGCTGGAAAACCGTTCGTAAAATTTAGCTTCTATTGAGAGTATTAATATAATTAAAAAAATACTTAACCCAATAAACATTTGTTGCCTACCATGTGGCTGAGATAGCATATTAAGTGTTGAATCTTCAGAATAAGACGCAGAATAAATATTCAACCAACCAATAAATACTAAAACAAAATAGATTAATATCATTAACCAATCAATACGCACTAATATATTTCCTTTGTTACGCATTATCTATTTCTATTAATTTCAAATGGCTCTCCATTTATATAACTATCATATACCTCTTGTAAACTTCCGTTTAACATTTTTGTTTCTAAATCTTTTCTAGAAATAGTTCCTCTTAAGTATTTCTCTATCATTAAACTTGCCATTGGTGCTGCCCATCTACTTCCCCAGAAACCATGCTCAACAAAAACCGCAATAGCTATTTTAGGATTGTTTCTTGGTGCGAAAGCTACAAATATAGAGTGATCATCTAGCTGAGTTCTAACTCCATTAATTTTACCATATACTTCTGAGGTTCCTGTTTTTCCACAAATATCAATACCTTCTACTCTTGCATAATACCCCGTACCTCCATTTTTCTCATACACATCATACATCCCTTGGATAACAGGTTCAAAATATTCTGGACTAATAGTTGTAATTCTTTTAGTAGTAAACTTTGTATCTAAAGTATCACCCTTTATCTTTTTTACAATATGAGGCGTATAGTAATAACCTCTATTTGCGATAGCAGCTGTCATATTTGCTAATTGTATTGGCGTAGTCAGTACCTCACCTTGGCCAATAGAATTTGAAATAGTAAACGTACTGTATACTTTATTTTTACCGTACCAATTGTTATAATATTTATCATCTGGTATTCTTCCTTTATTCCCTACAGACAAATCATTATTTAAATAATTTCCTAAACCAAAACTTTTAGCATGCTCACTCCAATGCTTTAAGCCAATTGTTGCTGTCGGGTATTTGTCTAAAATTTTCAAATATGTTTTCCCAAAATATGCATTGCACGATGCGAATATTGCTTTGTTCAAATCATTACTAGTTCCAAAACGACAGTGGCACCCGAAAGGTTTTTTAGCTCCATAATGCAATCCATGCTTGCAAGTAACTCGAGTATTTTCACTAATCACCCCTTCTTCTAAACCAATTAAGGCATTTAATAACTTAAAAGGAGAACCTGGAGGGTATTCGCCCTGAACACCTCTATCGTATAAAGGCTTCGCTATGGAGTCCAAATACAACTTCGTGAAATTCTTAGACCGTTTCCTACCGACTAATAAAGCAGGATTATAACTAGGCGCTGATACTAATGAGAGTATTTCTCCAGACGATGGTTCAATTGCTATAATACCACCTCTTTTATTTACCATTAACTCTTCGCCATATTGTTGTAAAACTGCATCTATTGTTATGGTAATGTCTTTTCCATTTTCTGGCAAAGTATCTAATATTCCATTTTTATAGGAACCAATATCTCTATTGAATTTATCCTTTTGTATATATTTTACTCCTTTTTTCCCTCTTAAGATTCTTTCATAAGATTTCTCAACCCCTGACTTCCCATATAAATCTCCTGACCGATAATATGGGTTTTTCTTTACTTTTTGTGGAGTTACTTCAGCAATATACCCCAACACATTCGCTCCAATAGTTGTTTGATAATCTCTAGTTGAACGTTTTTGAATGTAAAACCCTTTAAATTTTCTAATTTTCTCTTGTAATGATGCATACTCAATTTTCGACAATTGGCCCACAACAACAGAAGGAAGCCTAGGGGAATAGCGCCTTGCCTTTTTTAACTCTTTAATTAATTTTTCTTTATCAATAGTAAGTAAATCACATAATAACAACGTATCAAATGGCTTTACTTTACGTGGTATAACCATTAAATCATACGAAGGTTGGTTGGCTACTAATAATTGTTGATTTCTATCATAAATATGCCCCCGCTCAGGATATGCTCTTACTCGTTTATATGCATTACTTTCTGATTGATCCTTAAAACTATCGTCGTATACCTGCAAATAAAAAAGTCTTCCTACAAACAAAAGACCTGTTATTACTACTAATACATATAATAATGCATTTCTCATTCTCTTCTTTTACTAAACAATGCAACCAAAACTAAACTCAATGATATTGTATAAACACTACTAAACAAGGTGCTTTTCAAACTATATAAAATAAATGAAAAATTAAAAGTTTCTAATAAAAATAAGACTAAATGATGTATGACTATAAGAATAGAAAAATATGCTATTCGAGCACTTAATAATGCTTTTGAAAATTTAATAGTCTGAAATTCATAACTTCTACCAAAAGAAAACTTTAACACTGATGGTCTGAAATATGCAATTATAGTACAAGCTGCTGCATGTACACCTCCTGAACTGAAGAAAAAATCAAGGCTCAATCCTAATAAAAAGCTACTAAATAAAAATATCGATCTATTTGATTTTATTGGGAACATCAAAATAAACAATACATATACATAGGGTACATACGCTCCAATACGCATGTTACTAAATACCAATACTTGCAACAGCACAAGCAATATAAAAAAGAGAATCTTTAAAACAACTTCCTTATTCATTTTGGTCTTGATTTAAAAGTTGATTCACCTCTTTTAATGCTTTGTTTTTCACCACATACACATACCCAATATTAGACATGTCATTAAACAACTTAACTTCAACGTCAAAATAATTTTGTGTTTGATTCAATGCTGCTTTTACTACTTTTCCTACATTAATTCCTTGTGGAAAAATTGAATAATTCCCTGTTACTATAGTATCATTAATTGCAATTGACGCTACTTTGGTAATATCTTCTAATTGAACCTTAAAAGGGGATTTCCCATTCCAAACTAAAGAACCTATATGATTTGTTTTTTTTAGCTGTACATTAATTTGCGATTGTACATGTAATACCGATAATACTGTAGAAAAATTCTCTCCTACATTTTCTATTATCCCAACAATACCATCAGTAGTAATTACTCCCATATCAACGGTAACCCCATGCTTAGCACCTCTGTTAATAACCAAAATATTGTTTTTTTTATGAAAACTATTTTTGATTAATTTTGCAGGAATAAACTCATAAGGGGTATCTTTTGGGATGGCTAAAGCACTATGAAAACTATAGTTACTTATCTCTTTTCTCAATCTAGCATTCTCTTTTAATAGCCGTGCATTGTATATATCAAGATTTATAAATTCATTAATATGGTTTACTGATTCATACAATCCACCAGTAACATCATTTGCAGCATTAATAAACTTACTTTTATGATACCTGTGTGACTGTATTGTTAATGCTAATGAAACAACCAACAGCAAGATGAAAAACAAGAAATTCTTTTTCTTTAATAAATACGAAATTACCTGCTGCATTATTCACGCTATTTAATCAAAATACTTTTATATTTAACAAGGTTTTTTAAAGCTATACCAGTCCCTCTAACTACTGCACGCAATGGATCTTCTGCAATATATACTGGCAAGTCTGTTTTTTTAGATAATCGTTTATCCAAACCTCTTAACATCGATCCTCCACCTGCTAAATAAATACCAGTATTGTATATATCAGCTGCTAACTCTGGTGGTGTTTGCGATAATGTTTCCATTACAGCATCTTCTATTCTTAAGATTGATTTATCTAATGCTTTTGCTATTTCTCTGAATGATATTTGAACTTGTTTTGGTTTTCCAGTAAGTAAGTCTCTACCTTGCACCGACATATCTTCTGGTGGCGTTTCTAAATCCTCAGTAGCAGCGCCTATTTGAATCTTTATTTTTTCTGCAGTTCTATCCCCTACATACAAATTGTGTTGTGTACGCATGAAATAAACAATGTCATTAGTAAACACATCTCCAGCGACCTTTACTGATTTATCACATACAATCCCACCTAAAGCTATTACAGCAATTTCAGTAGTACCCCCTCCTATATCAATGATCATGTTCCCTTTTGGCTGCATAATATCTACACCAATACCTATTGCTGCTGCCATTGGCTCATGTATTAAATACACTTCTTTACCATTTACGCGTTCTGCTGATTCTTTTACTGCACGCATTTCTACCTCAGTAATTCCAGACGGGATACAAATTACTAAACGCAATGAAGGTGGAAATATTTTTTTCTTTAACGCAGGGATGTTTTTAATAAACATCGTCAACATTTTTTCAGAAGCATCAAAATCTGCAATTACCCCATCTTTTAACGGGCGAATTGTTTTAATGTTTTCATGTGTTTTTCCTTGCATCATGTTAGCCTCTTGACCAACTGCTATTATGTTTCCGTTTATTCGATCTCTTGCAACAATGGACGGAGCATCAACTACAACTTTTCCATTATGAATAATTAAGGTATTTGCAGTACCTAAATCTATTGCTATTTCTTCCGTTAGGAAATCAAAAAATCCCATAAGCGTTTGGTGTATTTAAAGGGTAAAATGTATTTACGTTGGTAATCTATCAAAGGTACTAAAATTAAGGAAAATATGACACTAAAAAAGAAAACTCCGTGAAAAATATTTTTCACGGAGTTTTTATATAAAATTACGATATATATCTTAGTGCTTAAAATGTCTTGTTCCTGTAAAAACCATAGCAACATTATTCTTATTACAATAGTCAATACTCAATTGGTCTTTTATTGATCCTCCTGGTTGGATTATAGCTTTTACACCTGCTTTATCAGCTATTTCGACGCAATCGGGAAAAGGAAAAAATGCATCACTTGCCATTACAGCTCCATCCAAATTAAACTCAAACTTAGTTGCTTTTTCAATTGCTTGATTTAACGCATCCACTCTCGATGTTTGCCCAGTTCCACTAGCACATAGCTGTTTATTTTTCACCAACACAATAGTATTCGATTTTGTATGCTTACAAATTTTAGAAGCAAAGATTAAATCTTCCTTTTGAGCGTCTGTTGTAATTGTAGTTGTTTTATCCTCTAAACCTTCAATTGTATCTGTAATATTATTTCTATCTTGAACTAAAACACCATTTAAACAAGTTCGAACATTTGTCGCTGGCATTTCAATATTTTTCTGTACTAGTAAGATTCTATTTTTCTTTCCTTTAAGGATTTCTTCTGCATCAGCATCAAAGCCAGGAGCAATAACTACTTCACAAAACAACTTATGTATTTCCTCTGCTGTAACAGCGTCTATAACTGTATTTGAGATTAATACCCCTCCAAAAGCTGAAGTAGGGTCCCCAGCCAAAGCATCAACATACGCTTCACATATTGTCGCTCTTTGAGCAAAACCACATGCATTGTTATGTTTTAACACAGCGAACGTAGGTGCTTCTCCCTTGAACTCATCCATTAAATTTACTGCAGCATCAACATCTAGTAAATTATTATAACTTAACTCTTTTCCGTGTAATTTATCAAATACTGCATTGAAATCTCCAAAGAAAAAACCTTTTTGATGTGGGTTTTCCCCATAGCGTAATGTTTTTCCGTTATTCTCACTTATTTTTAATGCCGTTTCTTCTCCTTCCTGATTAAAGTAATTAAAAATAGCTGTATCATAGTGAGATGAAATATTAAATGCTTTTCCTGCAAATTTCTTTCTTTCTAAAATAGAAGTCCCACCATTATTATCATTAATGATTGTTAAAAACTCTTTATATTGCTCCATTGAAGAAACAATTACAGTGTCTTTAAAATTTTTGGCAGCAGCTCTTATTAAAGAGATTCCTCCGATATCAATCTTTTCAATAATATCTTGCTCTGGAGCTCCTGAAGCAACTGTTTTTTCAAAAGGATATAAATCAACAATTACTAAATCTAATTGAGGTATATTGTACGTTTCCATCTCTGCAATATCACCTTCATGATCTTGACGATTCAATATTCCTCCAAACACTTTTGGATGTAACGTTTTAACTCTACCTCCTAAAATTGATGGGTAAGATGTTGTTTCCTCAACAGGAACCACATTAATCCCTAATTCATTAATGAATTTTTCAGTACCACCAGTTGAATAAATAGTAACTCCTAGTTCATCCAATTTTTTTACGATTGGCGCTAAACCATCTTTATGAAAAACTGAAATCAATGCTGTTTTAATTGCTTTTGTAGCCATTTTTGTTGTGTTGTTGTTATTTTGAAAGGTGCAAAAGTAATTTTAATACCCGAAAGCACCATACAATAAAACAATTATTTTAACAATAATTGCTCAATATCAAGTCCCTCAAGAAGAACAGCAACCTCCTGATTTACAAAAGTTAAGAATTCTTCATCAGCAACTGTAAACGGATTAATCATTTTAGAATCAATATCAATTTGCCCCACATTCACCCCACCTATAAATAATGGAATCACTATCTCTGCTTTAACAGTAATACTACAGGCTATATAATTATCCTGAGCTTTTACATCTGGAACAACAAAATTATCATTACTTTCTGCTACTTGACCACAAATACCCTTCCCAAATGGAATGACTAAATGATCTGTAGGCTCGCCTACATAAGCACTTAGATGTAATGTTTTTGTTTCGTGATTTGCAAAATAAAACCCTACCCAATCATAAGCTTCTAGATTATCTTGTAACAATTGACAAACCCCATTTAGCCTATCAAAAACAGGAAGTGTTATATCTTTAGTTATCATTGAAACAAGCGGCTTTAAATCTTCAAATATCATTTTATTATTATTTATATATTAAGTTTAAAAACAAAAGTATTTAATTCTTAAAGAATTGAAATCAAAAAGTCGTTAATTTGTATCATACAATGAATTCGATAATTACAAAAAATAAACCTGTACTTAAATTTTTAGCTATATTTCTATCTAGCTATATACTTTTATCTCTATTGTACTATCTGTTTATAAATAATACATCTAGTCCAGATATTTTCACCAAATCTGTTTCTAAACAAACTACAAGCGCATTGAACCTTATTGGATATCAAACCACCTCAATAACTGACTTTGCGAATGACTTCATAAATTTATTTGTTAGAGAAAAAAACATCGCCGGTATTTCTGAAGGATGTAACGCAATTAGCATCATGATTTTATTTCTTGCTTTTATTTTTAGTTTTGCAAAAAAACTAAAAGCAACGTTACTATTCTCTTTATCTGGGTTAATTATTATTCACATAATGAACATTGTACGAATTGTGATTCTCATAATTTGCCTTTTCCATTATCCTGAATACTCTGAACCATTACACAACTATATTTTTCCAATAATGATTTATGGAGTTGTTTTCTTTTTATGGATGTATTGGATTAATTCATTCAAAAAAAGAAAAATATGACGCCTACAAAAATTTTAAAAATTATCACTATTGGTATATTTTTTTTCATTTTCATACTTATTAGAGCTTTTGAAAATGAGCTATTTTACGATCCTTTTATAAATTTTTACAGACAAATTCAGCTCGTAAAAAACATTCCTAGTTTTAGCTTCCCAAAAATACTCATACATACTTTCTTACGTTATTTCATTAACACAATACTATCAATAGCAATATTATATGTAGCTTTTAAGAAGAAAGAAATTATACTGTTTTCAACTGTATTTTATGGTATCGCATTCATAATATTAATTGGCTCGTATGTCATAACTGCTAAAAACCTATCAGAGGAAACATTTCAATTGTTTTTCTACATAAGACGTTTTTTAATACAACCTATTTTTGTGCTATTATTACTACCTGCTTTTTACTACCAGCAATTTATAAATAAAACACCCTAACACATTTAACTAAAACAAAAAAACCTGTACTTATTAGCACAGGTTTTTTTGTTTTAGTTAAATAGTAAATTTATTACATTCCTAATTCCTTCTTTACATCAGCTAATAAATCCGGGCCATCAGCTAATATTAATCCTGATCCAGCAGTTGAATCAACTACATATTGATAACCCTTTAGCTCTTGCTACTTTCTGGATTGCTAAACGAGCTTTTTCCATAATAGGCTTAATTAATCCTTCTTGACGCTTCCCCATTTCTTGCTGTGCATTTTGCTCATACTTCAACACATTATCACGCATCCCTTGAACCTCTTGAGCTCTTTGACCATTTACTTCATCTGTTTTACTAGAAGCTTCAGCTTGATATTGCTTCATTTTATTTTGAAGTTCTGTAGCCATGGTTTGAATATCAGCTTCATAAGTTTTTTGTAATTTTTGCAACTGATTTTGTGCTGCTTTCATATCTGGCATTGCTGCAATTAATTCCTGAGTATCAATGTGTGCTATTTTACTTTGCGCTGTAGAAAAACTCGTTGCTCCTAAAAACAACATTGATGCAACTAATAACGTTTTAATCTTTTTCATTCTATAATTTATTAAGTGTTAATTTATTTATTATTTTCTTCTACTGGAGCCGCTGGCGGGCCACTAATTTTATTATTCTTTTTAGCTTCCTTTGCTTCTAACATTTTCTTACGTCTCTCTTCAAAAGCTTTTTTCTTCTTCTCCTTAAGCTCTAACGCTTTTTTTCTTTTCTCATCAAGAACACGCTTTCTTTCTGCCTTTCTATCCTCAGCAGCTTTCTTTCTTTCATCTAGCTCCGTGTTAATCACAGGGACAACATCCTCTACTTCTGCGTTCTTTTTAGACTTTCTATCTATTGCTTGCTTACGCTTTGCTGTTCTTGTAATTGTTCTAACAATATAATCACTTAAATCATAACGTTTGTTAGAATACATCATCACTACGTCCGCTGATTTGTCAAAAATAAAATCATACTTTTTAGCTTTTGCTAATTCTTGTACAGCCGTTAATACTTGGTCTTGAATTGGCTCAATTAACGTTCTCTTTTGTATGATTAAATCTCCATTGGGACCAAAACGTTTTTGTTGATAATCTAATATCTCTGCTTCCTCTATTTTTATTTCTTCCTCTTTCTCTTCAATCAATTCTTTCGTCAATAAAACACGTTCATTTCTTAAGTCTAACTTCTTTTTTTCTACCTCACGAAGTTTCAGATCTATTTCCGCCTTCCATTTTTGAACCTTTTGGTCCAACTGAGTTAAAGCTTCATTGTATTCAGGAATATTTTCAAGGATATACTCCGTATCTATATACCCTATTCTAATATTACTTCTTTGTGCATTACTACTAAATATAACTAGTACTAACAAAACGATTAAAAGAACTCTTGTTTTCATGTGTTACTTTTTATTTATTTATAATAATCACATCTTCAAACACCTTAGTTTCACAACTTACTTGTGTTTATTGAAAATATCGTGCCAATATTAAAATTCTCTCCCTAAAATAAAATGCGTTTCCCATCCATTTCTCTCTGAATCACCAGGAAGCTTATCAAAACCGTATCCAAAATCAATTCCTAACAATCCAAATGCTGGCATATGTATACGAATTCCTAAACCAGCAGACCTATACATATCAAATGGATTATATTCTGAGTAATCATCATATGAATTCCCTGCTTCAGCAAACGCTAATGCATATATACTTGCTGCCGCAGATTTCATCGCAATTGGATGACGCAATTCTAAAGAAAATTTATTAAAGATAACACCTCCGTCGTTACTAGACAAACTTCCATTATCTGGATACCCTCTTAGACGAACTGTCTCTACATTTTGCAACCCTGCATTACCTAAACCACTCCCTCCAAGAGAAAATCGTTCAAAAGGAACTATTCCTCTATCATTATTATAAGCTCCTAAATAACCAAAATTGACATTAGATCGTAAAATCAAACGCTTATACAAACTTGTATACCAATCCCCTTCAAATTTTATTTTATAAAACTCCAACCATTTATACCGCTCTTGATCCACTTTTTCTAAATCAGCAGCAGCATCATTAAAGTCTGACACTACATTATTATTAGCATCAACATAATTTCCATGGCTATTTTTTAGTTTATATTCTTCTAAATTCTCTAAATTACCATAATCTACACCATTTACTAATGAATAAGGAAATGTAAATTTACCTGTTAATGAAAATTTTGATCCTCTTTCCGGATATATAGGATTAATTCCTTTACTATCTCTTGACAATCCAATTGTATACGCTAAACTATTAGAGTAACCATCTTTTATATTCCTAAAAAGGTTTGATTGATAATTTTTTAAATTATAATGTCTAATCGATACCGACTGACTAAGTGTAAAATAATCATCTGGAACCTTTAACCTTTTAGCCAAACCTACAGAAACCTCAACTAAACCAAATTGCTGATCTTTATCAACTCTACGGGTAAAAGTATTATATCTGAAATATTTCGAATATGATAATGATACAGAAAATTGCTGAGGTTTTTTTCCTCCCAGCCAAGGCTCCATAAAAGAGAAGCTATAAGTCCTATATGTTTGACTCGCTTGGGCTCTTAATGACAATCTTTGTCCATCTCCCATTGGCAAAGGGCGATATGCATCTTTATTAAATATATTTTTTAATGAAAAATTATTAAACGATAATCCTAAAGTACCAACAAAACCTGCACCACCAAAACCTCCTTGAAGTTCTACTTGGCTAGCCCCTTTTTCTACAACTGAGTACTCTACATCTACAGTTCCTTCATTAGGGTTAGGGTTTTTTATATGCGGTGTCAATTGTTCAGCATCAAAGAATCCCATTTGACCAAGCTCTCGTAAACTTCTAATAATATTTTGTTTACTATACACCTGCCCAGGTTTAGTCCGCAACTCCCTATACACAACATGGTCATTGGTTTTGTCATTCCCCGTA
>Ga0209291_1000212_pt1 | contig 57785 bp, 51 predicted proteins | sample GOMGulsemesocosm_FD_184633 | JGI IMG/M metagenome (GOLD analysis project Ga0209291, IMG submission 184633) | Methane-oxidizing microbial communities from mesocosms in the Gulf of Mexico - GOM9B Gulf of Mexico (SPAdes) (version 2) | ecosystem: Environmental > Aquatic > Marine > Cold seeps...
TGTAAAGCAAAACGAAACCAATAACGAATTGGATATCAAATTCAATACACCAACTTCAGATTTTAAAAACTTTTTGGCCTTGTTACCTGCAGAATATTCAAAAGATATTGAAAAGGTTCAAACAAATGGAAGTTTTACCATTAAAGGTTTTGCAAAAGGGGTTATGGATGACAATACTATTCCTAAATTCAATGTAAACATTGTTTCTGAAAATGCTTCTTTTAAATATCCTGAATTACCTAAAAGTGTAAAAAACATTAATTTAAACACTTCAATAGGGAATACTACAGGAAATGCAGATAACACTTTTCTTGATCTTGAAAAATTATCATTACAAATTGACCAAGATGTTTTTAATGCACATGGAAAAATAAAGCAATTAACAGCCAACAGATTTGTTGATATGAATCTTGATGGTACACTTAATTTAGGAAACCTATCTCAAGCATACCCAATTAAATTAGACAATGAACTAAAAGGAATTTTAAAAGCTAATCTATACACTTCTTTTTCTCAAAACGCTATTGACAATAACAACTATGAACAAATAAAAAATAGCGGTGGTTTTAGTATTTCTGATTTTGATTTTGCCTCAAAAGATATTGTAAACCCAATATACATTTCAGAAGCAACTGTAGATTTCACTCCTCAAAGAGTGTCTTTAAAAAAGTTAGAAGCCAAAAGTGGCGAAAGCGATATTAATGGTACTGGAACTATAGATAATTTAATGGGTTTTCTATTTAGTGATAAAAAATTAAAAGGTGATTTCAATATAAACTCAACACTGTTTAACGTAAGTGATTTTATGGTGGATAATACCACAGAAACTGAAAACACTCAAAAAGAATCTGAAGAGGGTGATGCCTTAAAAATACCTGCTTTTTTAGATACCAAAATTTCAGCAAATGCCAAGAAAGTTATTTATGATGATCTTGTTTTAAAAAACGTAACTGGTGACGTTATTATTAAAGATGAAGCTGTTACACTAAGTAATATAAAAACCGAACTATTTGATGGTAACATGAGTGTTAATGGTAATGTGTCAACAAAAAACGAGGTACCAACTTTTAATATGGATTTAGGGATTGACAAATTTGATATTGCTAAATCATTTAACGGTATGGATTTGTTGTCAAGCATTGCACCTGTTGCCAAAATGCTTCAAGGAAAATTAAATACGGATCTAAACCTAAAAGGAAATTTAGATGATTCTTTTTCACTCGATTTAAATTCACTCACAGGTAATGCTTTAGCCGAAGTATTAACCACAAAAATAAACCCTGAAAAGGCATCAGCTTTTAGTAAAGTAAATGATCAATTGTCATTTATTGATTTGAATAAATTAGATTTAAAAGATTTAAAGACTGCTTTAAAATTTGAAAATGGTAAAGTAGCTATTAAACCTTTTGATGTGCACTATGAAGACATTAAAATACAAATAGCAGGATCGCACAGTTTTGAAAACAATTTAAGCTACACAGCCACTTTTGATGTGCCTGCAAAACATTTTGGAAATGAAGTTGGTGGCATTTTATCAAAACTAAGTGATGAAGACGTTAAGGATGTTAAAGTTCCTGTAGTAGCAAATATTGGAGGTACAGTTACAAGCCCGCAAGTAAATACGGATTTAAAACAATCAGTAACTAACCTTACCAAACAACTGATTCAAATACAAAAAAAGAAATTACTGGGTCAAGGTACTGATGCTGTTTCTGACACTTTAGGAGATGTAATTGGCAACGATGCCGGAAGTGTTATAGGTGATGTACTTGGAGGTGTTTTAGGAGGTGGTAACTCGAACGAAACTCCAAAAGATAGCACTACAACATCTGACCCTATTAAAGATGGAGTTAAAGACGCAATTGGAGGATTGTTTGGTAAAAAGAAGAAAAAAGATTCTGTTAAATAAAACTTTACCCAACCTCAATATTCACCACAAAACCTTCATTGTTCCTCACATTAAAAACAGTTTGGTCTTCAAAAATCAAGTATTGCCCTTTAATTCCTTTTAACACCCCAGAATAGTCAGGTGTTTTTGATAAATTCAAACTCTTGATTTTTACTGGATATTGCTCAACCGGGAAATTTAGGTCCAATACTGTATTATCATCCAAAACATATTCTTGCACTTCTTGAGGTAAAAATTGTTTTAAATCATTTTTAACTTGAGCTAAATCAGCCTCAGCAACTTCATTTTTAAGCATTGCCCTCCAGTTTGTTTTATCTGCTACATGATCTTTTAAAGCTACCTCTGCAATTCCTGCTAGGTACCTGTTAGGAACTTCAACTATTGGTAGTGCTTGAACAGCTCCTTGATCTATCCAACGTGTAGGCACTTGCGTTTTACGAGTTACTCCTACTTTTACAGTACTACTCAATGCTAAATACACAATATGAGGTTTTAACTGAACACGTTGTTCAAACTCTAAATCTCTATCTGCTATACCTAAATGCGCTGTAGATTTTTCAGGATGCATAATCCATTCTCCAGCTTGAGGCGCTTCAAAAAAACAAGATTTACAGAACCCTTGTCTATAAATTTCTTTATTTTTTGCACAGCTCATACACTGGTATTTTTCAAAAGAAATACAGATATTTTTATCCAATAACTGATTCATATTCAGCACATCGTTATCTAAAACCATGTAATACTGAATTGTATCTTGTAAATCAGTTTGCATTTTTTGTAAAACACCTTGGTATTGCATATCAATATATTTATAGTAAATTTAGGGTTAAAGATAAATTATTTATGACAATTCCGTTAGTAAATTCTGTAGTCTCTTGGTTTTTAAAAAAACGAATTCATCAAATTGAATTCTTTTCAAAATATCCAAATGAAGTACAACATGAATTACTTTTTAATTTATTACAACAAGCCAAGCATACTTCTTTTGGAGCAAGTCATGATTTTAAATCAATCAGAACTTATGAAGATTTTATAGCTCGTGTGCCTGTAATAAGCTATGAAGATATGGAACCATTAATAGCAAAATCACGTGCGGGAGAACAACAGCTTTTTTGGGACACACCCATAAAATGGTTCGCAAAGTCTAGCGGAACAACTAATGCAAAAAGTAAATTTATCCCTGTAAGTCAAGAGTCTTTGGACGATTGTCATTATAGAGGGAGTAAAGACTTACTTTGCCTATACTTAAACAACAACGAAAACTCCCAACTCTTTACGGGTAAAGGATTACGTTTAGGAGGAAGTAAAGAACTCTATCAAGAAAACGGAACTGTTTTTGGGGATTTATCCGCCATACTTATTGACAATATGCCTTTTTGGGCGGAATTTAGCTCTACCCCTAGTAATAAAGTCTCGTTAATGGACAACTGGGAAACCAAACTTCAAGCTATAGTAGATGAAACTATAAAAGAAAATGTAACAAGTTTAGCAGGGGTCCCTTCATGGATGCTTGTATTATTAAATCAAGTTATTGAGACTACTAAGGACAGTCATCTTTTAGAGGTATGGGAAAACTTAGAAGTCTATTTTCATGGAGGGGTTAGTTTTGAACCTTATCGTGACCAATACAAAAAACTACTTCCGAAAAGCGATTTTAAATACTATGAAATTTATAATGCCTCAGAAGGTTTTTTTGCTATTCAAGATAGAAATGATTCTTCTGAATTATTGTTGATGCTTGATTATGGTATTTTCTATGAGTTTTCTGCTATGAATACCTATGGGACTAGTCAACAAAAAATGATCCCACTAAGTGAAATAGAACTTAATGTAAACTACGCAGTAATCATAACAACCAATGCAGGCCTATGGCGTTATAAAATTGGCGATACCGTTCGGTTTACCTCTATTAGCCCATACAGAATAAAAGTTACTGGAAGAACAAAACACCATATAAATGCATTTGGAGAAGAATTAATGATTGAAAACACGGATGAAGCCTTAAAAATTGCCTGTGCAAAAACCAACTCTGAAATTAAAGAATATACCGCTGCACCTATTTTTATGAATGGAAGAGACAAAGGAGCACATGAATGGTTGATAGAATTTAAAAAAGCACCTGAAAACATGGAGTACTTTTCAGAGTTATTAGACAATGCTTTAAAATCTTTAAACTCTGATTATGAAGCAAAACGCTTTAACAACATTACACTAAACACTCCTAAATTACATATAGCTAAACCAAATTTATTCTATAATTGGTTAAAACACAATAGTAAGTTAGGGGGGCAGAATAAAATTGCGCGATTATCTAATTCTAGGGAATTTATTGAAGAATTACTAAGGAACAACATCTAAAACAAATCACCTTTCCATTTCCTTGGATAACACAATGTGGACTTTGAACAAACAGATATGAAGGAATTAAGATGATAAATGGTTATTTATTAAAAAAACTAGCTGTTTTCTGAACACTCTCTGCTACTGAAATAAATTTAATACCGATAACATTTTCTACCTTAGTAGTATCGTACACTAATTGTTTAAATGCTGAATTGATATTCGCTTTATAAACACTTCTCTTTCTCCCAAACATAAAACCTAATAGCTTGTCTATTTGCAAAAAAACTAATAATTGCCAACGTTTAATTTCCTTTAAATTATCTTTATTACCCAATGATACTGAAATCGTTTGTAACAATTCTTTATAGCTTACATTTTCCGAAACTACTATAAATTGTTCATTGACCATTTTAGAGTTCGTTAAATCAATCATTGCTTCTACTAAATCATTTACATCAACAACACCTACTGACCCTGAAGTATAACAATTAAATCCTTTAGCTACTTTTTTAAATATTTCTCCCGTTCCAAAATTCCAAAACCCAGGGCCAATAATTACCCCCGGCTGAATAACTACCGCATCCAAACCTTCTTGTGTCCCTCGCCAAACTTCTAACTCAGCATCATATTTTGTAATAGCATAAATGTTTTGAGTATTATTTTCCGGATTCCATCGTGTTTCCTCTGTAATAGTTTTTTTCAAATCTTCCCCTAAAGTAGCAATAGAACTTACATAACATAATTTAGACACTTCATTGCTCAAACATAAATTTACAATATTAGCAGTACCGATGACATTTACTTCCTTGGATTGTCTATAATTTTTCGGGTCAAAAGATAAGTCTGCCGCACAATGATAAACATTAGTGACGTTTTTAAAGGCAACTCCTAAAGCAGGAACATCAGTTATATCGGCTTTAACCCATTCAATTTTATTAAAGAGTACATCTGGTGTTTCTGAATAAAATGAAAACACTTTTTTTACAACTTCAAGTTTTAAAGCATCTCTATAAATAGCCCTTACCTCTTCACCTTGAGTAACTAATTTATATAATAAATGTGTCCCTAATAATCCTGTTCCGCCTGTTACTAAAATCATAAAGCCAAATTAGTCTTTTTTCATTTTATACGATTATATTTGCCTAAATTTTAGTTGAAACATGATGAATTTTGTAGAAGAATTACGCTGGAGAGGAATGCTCCATGATATAATGCCAGAAACCGAAGAGATGCTTTTAAAAGAATCTACTGCTGGTTATATTGGATTTGATCCAACAGGAGAATCCTTACATATTGGTAGTTTGGTACAAATCATCATCCTAATGCATTTCCAAAGAGCAGGACATACCCCTGTTGCTTTAGTTGGTGGTGCAACAGGTATGATTGGTGACCCTTCAGGAAAATCAGCTGAACGTAATTTATTGAACGAAGAAACTTTAGCAAAGAATATTGCTGGAATCAAAAGTCAATTAGAACGTTTTATCGATTTCAATTCTGATATTGCAAATAAAGCTGAGTTGGTTAACAACTATGATTGGATGAAAGATTATTCATTCATTGATTTTGCACGTGATATTGGTAAGCACATTACTGTAAACTACATGATGTCAAAGGAATCTGTTAAGAAACGTTTAGGAGCTGAATCTAAAGTAGGAATGTCATTTACTGAATTTACGTACCAACTGTTTCAAGGATACGATTTCTTGCATTTATATAGAGAGAATAATTGCAAAATTCAAATGGGAGGAAGTGACCAATGGGGAAACATTACTACAGGTACTGAATTAGTACGACGTGTAGCTGGTGGAAAAGCATATGCCATGACTTGCCCGTTAATTACAAAAGCAGACGGAACTAAATTTGGAAAAACAGAAGGTGGAAACATCTGGCTAGACAGACACAGAACTTCGCCATATAAATTTTACCAATACTGGTTAAATGCTTCTGATGAAGATGCCGAAAAGTATGTGAAAATATTTACCTTTTTAGATAAAGAAACTATCGAAGCTCTTATTATCGAACATAAAGAAACACCACATTTACGTTTATTACAAAAAAGAGTAGCTGAAGAAGTTACCACAATGGTGCATTCTAAAGAAGATTTGGATAATGCAATTAAGGCGTCAAATATCTTATTTGGAAAATCTACTTCAGAAGATTTAAAAGGATTAGACGAACAAACTTTCTTAGATGTGTTTGATGGAGTTGCACAAGCTGAAGTAACTCGTGAAGATATTGACAACGGGTTAGATATGATTGGTGCTTTAGCAGCAAAAACTGGTTTTTTAAAATCTAACGGAGATGCTCGTAGGGCTTTAAAAGAAAATGCAATTTCTGTTAACAAAGAAAAAGTAAAAGAAGACTTTTCTATTACAGCAGCTGATTTGATTAATGACAAATTTGTGTTATTACAACGTGGAAAGAAAAACTACTATGTAGTTGTGGTAAAGTAATTAACTTTACATTTTTATAAAAAAAGGCCTTATCTAATAATAAATAAAGCCTTTTTTTTATTGTTCTAATTCTAACCTTCCAACTCAGAAGAATAATTTCTTTTATTTTTTAGCATCACTCATTTCTTTTTCCAAATGGTCTAGATACAATATCCCATTTAAATGATCAATTTCATGTTGAAATATTACTGCGGTAAAGGCTTCAATCATTTCAGTATGATGTGTTCCATCCATTTTATCATACTCAATAAGTATTGCATAAGCACGTGTTTTAGTAGTATCACTTCTATCAGGAATCGATAAACAACCTTCCACACAATCTTGTTTCTTATCTGTGTACTGTACAATTTTTGGATTTAAATACACTTCAAAAGGGAATCCTTCTTTATCAAAACGTTGCACCCAAATAATATTTTTCAACACTCCTACTTGAGGAGCAGCAATACCAACTCCCATTGAAATACTATCTCTAACAGTTTTATACAATCTATTTACAAAGTGCTTTAATTTAACATTATTAGGGGCAGCTAATATATCCTTACATTTCGTTCTCAATACTATTGAATCTTCCCTATTATTGATTTTCAATACTCGCATAGGAGTAAGACTATCCGCAGTTAGAATCAGATCCGTTTGTTCTTTAGAAAATTTTAAAATGGAGTTCTTTTTAGTTGTAACTACTTTTGATGTACTAGAACATCCTATAATTACTATTAAAAAAGTAACTAGTGCTATTATTTGTTTCATAGAGACAAATTTAATGAATCTATGATTATACTCACAAAAAAAGCCCAAAACAATAAATTGCTTTGGGCTTTAAACTAACTAACTTTATGAAAAAGTAAACCTCTTCACTATATATAGGACGTATTAATGCTTGATATATTACATCTATTAAGAAACTTTAACAAATTATAACTGTTTTTAACATTTATAGAGCCATTAAATTACAGCCTCTAATATCGGAATTATCAAATCTTCCTAGTACTTCAAAGCTACCGTTTACGTATACTTTCCCTAAATCTTGTGTTGCTATAAACGAACATGAATTAATATTTGCTAAATCAATGACGTTAATCCCTCCAGTTTTATTTACTTCCTGAATGCTTAGTGGATCTTCAGTATCTCTAGTTAAAACTTTCATCCATGATGGACATTCAAAAATACCATCACCTTTAGAGTATGCCTGAGACAATAATTCTGTCATACCATATTCCGAATGAGTTTTAGCAATACCAAAACCACCCTTTAATAACTGATGTAATTCTGGCCTGATAATTTCTTTACGCCTTCCTTTCATTCCGCCAGTTTCCATAACAATTGTATTATTCAATTTAAACTGATATTGTTCAATTAAATCTAATAAAGCAAAAGAAACACCTATCAATAACACTTTCTGCCCTGATTTATCTAAAGTGATTAACTTTTCATTAATCTCATCCAGATTATCTAAATAAAAACCACTTTCTGTATGCTTGGATTTTTTAATTAAATCATCCACCATATATATTAATGAGGACCCTTCTCGTTCCAAATAAGAAGGCAATAAAGCTAACACTACATAATCTTCAATATCTCCGTAAAATCGCTTGAATCCTCTTAAATAACTTTCTTCATAAACACTCAAATCAGTAATATGATGTTTACTTGTTATGCTTCCTGTAGTTCCTGAACTCGTAAAACTAACTACCGATTTTACTGTACTACTAACAACGTCATGTGTTTTAAAAAACTGAATAGGCAGAAATGGAATATCTTCAATATTCTTCACATCACTAGGATGTTTATATAACAAATCACAAAAGGAACGGTACACTTTATTGTTTTCGAATTGATATCTGAAAACTTGTAAAGCAAGTGTATTAAACCCCTCTTTTGACGTTATATTGAATATTTGTTCTTGAAGCATCTTCAAAAGTAACAAAAAAAGCACGCTTATTTAAAGCATGCTTTTGATTTATATTGTTTTATTGTATCTCTTGTGAAAATAAAAACCCCACTGTTAGGTTAATCGATAATATCAAACCCTGTATATTTTACTAAACATTCCGGAATTTTAATTCCTTCTGGTGTTTGATAGTTTTCTAAAATCCCGGCCAATACTCTTGGCAACGCTAAAGAGCTACCGTTTAATGTATGAGGTAAGTATTTTTTATTATTAGCATCTTTATAACGTAACTTTAATCTGTTTGATTGAAAAGTTTCAAAATTTGATACTGAACTAATCTCTAACCACCTGTCTTGAGCTGTTGAAAATAATTCGAAATCATATGTCATTGCAGCTGTAAATCCTGTATCACCACCACATAATCGTAATATCCTGTATGGTAACTTCAGTTCCGCTAATATATCTTTTACGTGTTCTTTCATTCCATCCAATGCCTCATATGATTTTTCAGGATGCTCAAAACGAACAATCTCTACTTTATCAAACTGATGCAATCTATTCAAACCTCTTACATGAGCTCCGTAACTTCCTGCTTCTCTTCTAAAACAAGGCGTGTATGCAGTAAAACAAATTGGCAATTCTTTTTCAGAAATCAATTCACCTCTTAATATATTAGTTACAGGAACTTCACCTGTAGGAATTAGATACAAATCATCTTGTGCATCATGATACATCTGCCCCTCTTTATCTGGTAATTGTCCAGTAGCTGTAGCAGACGCTTCATTTACCATATGTGGCACTTGAACCTCTGTATATTCTGCTTCAACATTTTTATCTAAAAAATAAGAGATTAGCGCACGTTGTAATCGAGCTCCTTTTCCCTTATATACTGGAAATCCAGCACCAGATATTTTATTACCTAGTTCAAAGTCAATGATATCGTACTTTTTCGCAAGTTCCCAATGCGGCAATGCTCCTTCATGCAATTGAGGAATCTCACCTGCCGAAAAAACCTCTTCATTATCCGCTTCACTATTTCCCGCTTTTACTAATTCATGCGGCACATTAGGTATGGTATATAACAAATTCATCAATGCTTTTTGAGTTGCATTAACCACTTCTGTTAACTCCTTTGAAGTCTCTTTTAATTGAATTGTTTTTTCTTTTAAAAGGTTCGCTTTTTGTGTTTCCCCGTTTTTAAACAATATTCCAATCTCCTTGGACAGTTTATTGGAATCGGCTTGAGTATTATCAAATAACACCTGAGTGCTTCTTCTTTTCTCATCTAAAGCTAAAACTTCTTTCAACAGTGGAGCAGCATCGAAATTTCTTTTCTTCAAACGACCCACTATTAATTCGGTATTTTCTCTAATAAACTGTACTTGTAACATTGCTAATTAATTTTTTATAAAACAAAAATACGTATTTTGAATTGTATACATAAAAAAAACCTCTCCTAATTGAGAGGTTTTTATTCCTGAATCATTTTTAAGGTTATTTATATTTTAAATGTAACTACAGGTCTTTTAGCGTGATTTACTAAATCCTCACTAATACTTCCATTGAAGAAATGTGACAGACCTTTTCTTCCATGAGTACTCATTGCAATTACATCAGCATTAATAGAATTTCCGAAATTTAAAATTCCTTTTTCAATACTCACATCATTATAAATATTTAAAGTATAATCCCCAATATTTACACCATTAAGGAATCCGTTCATACGCTTTTCCGCATCTGTTGTGGTCATAAACCTAGAAGGCGTGTTAACCATTAATAAATGTAGTTTAGCTCCTGCTGTTTTTGCAAATTCAAGGGCATTTAAGAATGATTTTTTATATTCTTCTGTAAACTCACAAGCAAAAACAATATCGTTCATTCTAAACCCTTGATCTTCTCTTTTAATAACCAAAACTGGCACATCAGAGGTACGAACAACCTTTTCCGTATTAGATCCGATCACCATTTCTTTTAGTCCTGAAGCTCCTCTAGAACCCATAACTATTAAATCAATATCTTTTTCGTGAGCTGAATCAATAATACCTTCAAACGCAGCATTGTTTTGAATTCCCTCTCTAACATCAACCCCTTCCAAATAATCTTTATCTAAAAAAGTTTCAAAACGCTTATGAGCCATCTTCATGAAAAATACAGCTTCAGGTAATTCACTTGTTTCATGCATAGGATCTACCATATCGAAGGGCAACTCTATCATATGCATTACATGTAGTTCACTATCATATCTTTTTGCTAATTGCGCAGCGACTTTTAAAGCATCTTCTGATCCTTTTGAAAAGTCAGTAGGGACTAATATTTTTTTCATAAATTATTAAGTTTAGTATCTAGTTCAGTTAATGTATAAATATACAAAAATTAGTAGAAAAAAATAGTGTTCCTTGATTTAGTTTCTTTGTTTTAAAAAAAGATGTATATTTGCAACGCATTTTTTATGTAAAATATGATAAATGAGGGGACAGATGTCCCCTCTTTTTATAATCAATTTCGATGTTTAAAGAATTAGTAAGCAAATTATTACAAGCAGGATTAGATGAAAAACCAGAGTTGTTTTTGATCGATTTCACTATTGATGCTGGCAATAAAATAAGTGTAGTTTTAGATGGTGACAATGGTGTTGCGGTAAAAGATTGTATCTTTATTAGTAGAGCTATAGAGCAAAATATAGATGAAGAAGAGCATGAATTCTCTTTAGATGTAGCTTCTTGTGGTGCAACTAGTCCTCTGAAAACAACTAGACAATACATAAAAAATATTTCTCGAAACTTAGAAGTGAAGTTACAGTCAGGAAACACACTTGAAGGTGAGTTAACTAAAGCTAACGAAGAGAACATTACATTAGAATGGGATACTAGAGAACCTAAACCTATTGGTAAAGGTAAAGTAACTGTTCATAAAATTGAAGAAATAGCTTACAGCGATATTGTTGAAGCAAAAGTTGTAATAAAATTTTAATAAGATAAATGTCATGGAAAACATTGCATTAATAGAATCTTTTTCGTCGTTTAAAGACGATAAAATGATAGATCGTGTAACCTTAATGGCCATCTTAGAAGATGTGTTTAGGTCGGCATTAAAACGTAAGTTTGGATCAGATGATAATTTCGATATTATTATCAATCCAGATAAAGGTGATTTAGAAATTTGGAGAAACCGTGTTGTTGTTGCAGATGGTTTTTCTGAGGACGATAATGAAGAAATCGAATTATCTGAAGCACGTAAAATAGAACCAGATTTTGAAATTGGGGAAGACGTATCAGAAGAAGTGAAGCTGATTGACTTAGGACGTCGTGCTATTTTAGCATTAAGACAAAACCTGATTTCTAAAATACAAGAACATGACAACACCAATATCTATAAACACTTTAAAGATTTAGTTGGTAGTATTTATACTGCTGAAGTTCATCATATTCGTCACAAAGCAATAATTTTGTTAGATGACGAAGAAAATGAAATTATACTACCAAAAGAAAACCAAGTACCTTCAGACTTTTTTAGAAAAGGAGAAAACGTACGAGGAATTATTGAAAGTGTTGAATTAAAAGGAAACAAGCCAGTAATTATTTTATCAAGAACTTCTCCAGAATTCTTAGAGAAATTATTTGAACAAGAAATTCCTGAAGTATTTGACGGATTAATAACTGTTAAAAAAGTTGTTAGAATTCCTGGTGAAAAAGCAAAAGTAGCTGTAGATTCTTACGATGAAAGAATTGACCCTGTTGGAGCTTGTGTTGGTATGAAAGGTGCTCGTATTCATGGTATTGTTCGTGAATTAGGAAACGAAAATATTGACGTAATTAACCACACTGAAAACCCACAATTATTCATCACAAGAGCTTTAAGCCCTGCACGTGTATCTTCTGTTAAAATTAACGAAGAAACTAAAAGAGCAGAAGTAATGCTTAGACCTGAAGAGGTTTCTAAAGCTATTGGTAGAGGTGGTCAAAACATTAGATTAGCAGGTAAATTAACCGGTTATGAAATTGATGTATTCAGAGAAGGTGTTGAAGAAGATGTTGAATTATCTGAGTTCTCCGACGAAATAGAAGCATGGGTAATCGCTGAGTTTTCGAAAGTAGGACTAGATACAGCAAGAAGTGTCTTAGATAAAGATGTTGAAGATATCGTTAAAAGAACAGATCTTGAAGAAGAAACAGTTCTTGACGTTGTTAGAATATTAAAAGAAGAACTTGAAGACTAATTAAATTAGAGTCTTTAAGAAAATAAAAGTTGAGGTAAATATAGTTATATGGCTGACAATAAAGTAATGAGGCTTAATAAGGTGTTAAGAGAAATGAATATTTCTCTAGACAGAGCTGTTGAATTTTTAAATTCTAAAGGAATTGAAATAGAAGCTCGTCCTACCACGAAAATATCTGGTGACATATACCAGGTACTATCTGATCAATTTCAAACAGACGCCAACAAAAAAGTGGCCTCTAAAGAAGTTGGTGAAGAAAAACGTAAGGAAAAAGAAGCTCTTCGTGTAGAACGCGAACAAGAAGAAGAAGGACGCAAAAAAGCTGCAGAGCTTAAAAGACAAGAGGTCATTAAAGCCAAGGCAAAACTTTCTGGACCAAAAACTGTTGGTACAATAGATTTAGATGCAAATAAAACTCAGCCAGAGAAACCTCAAAAAGTTGCACCTAAAACTAAAGAAACAGCAAAAGAAGTCAAATCAGAAGAAGTTAAGCCAGAAGCTCCTACGGTAATTGAAACTCGTAAAACTGAGGTTCAAAAGCCAAAAGTTTTAAAGACGATAGATTTAGAAAAAACTAAACCTACTCCGAAAAAGAAAAAAGACAGTCCTAAAAAGGAAGCTGAAAAACCACAACAGAAAGTTACTCCTAAAAAGACAGCAACTCCTGAAGCAAAGAAAACAGTTGAAAAACCAACTGAAACTACTGCTACAGAAGAACCTGTTGATGAAAAAGTAACTACACAATATCAAAAATTGTCTGGGCCAAAAATGACCGGACAAAAAATTGACTTATCTCAATTTAACAAACCTAAGAAAAAGGTAGATCACAAAAAAGGGGCAGCCGCGAAACCTAAACGTAAACGCATAACTAAACCAGGAACCACTACTACTCCTAGAACCGGAGGAGCAAACCGTGGACCAGCAAGAGGAGGAGCAAATCGCGGACCAGCAAGAGGAGGAAAAGGAAGAAGAGCCGCCCAAGTTGTAAAAGAAGAACCATCTGAAGCTGATGTACAAAAACAAGTAAGAGAAACCTTAGAAAAATTACAAGGTAGATCAAGCAAATCACGAGGTGTTAAAAACAGAAGAGACAAGAGGGATTTACACCGTCAAAAAAGACAAGACGAAATTGAAGCACAAGATGCTGACAATAAAATTAAAGTAACTGAATTCGTTACTGTTAATGAACTTGCAACCATGATGGATGTGCCAAACACAAAAATCATTGGAGCATGTATGTCACTTGGGATTATGGTTACCATGAACCAACGTCTTGATGCAGAAACATTAACAATTGTTGCTGAAGAATTTGGATTCGAAGTTGAATTCGTTTCTGCTGATTTAGAAGAAGCAATTGTTGAAATAGAAGATAGACCAGAAGACTTAATAACCAGAGCTCCTATTGTTACCGTAATGGGACACGTTGATCATGGTAAAACATCTTTATTAGATTACATCCGTAAGGAGAATGTAATCGCTGGTGAATCTGGAGGGATTACACAACATATTGGAGCATACGGAGTTGAATTAGAAGGAGGACAAAAAATTGCTTTCTTAGATACTCCAGGTCACGAGGCCTTTACCGCAATGCGTGCACGTGGTGCCCAGGTAACTGATATTGCTATTATTGTAATTGCTGCTGATGATGATATCATGCCGCAAACAAAAGAAGCAATTTCTCACGCACAAGCTGCAGGAGTACCAATCATATTTGCTATAAACAAAGTAGACTTACCTGCTGCAAACCCTGAAAAAGTAAAAGAACGCCTAGCAGCCATGAATTTACTTGTTGAAGATTGGGGTGGAAAAATTCAATCACATGACATCTCTGCTAAAACAGGATTAGGTGTTAATGAATTATTAGAAAAAGTATTGCTTGAAGCTGAATTATTAGACTTAAAAGCAAACCCAGATAAAATTGCAACAGGAACTGTTGTTGAAGCATTTCTAGACAAAGGTCGTGGATATGTTTCTACGATACTAGTACAAGCTGGTTCTTTAAAAATTGGTGACTACTTACTAGCTGGTAAACATACTGGTAAAATAAAAGCAATGCAAAACGAAAGAGGTGACGATGTTAAAATCGCCGGACCTTCTACTCCTGTATCAATACTAGGTTTAGACGGAGCACCTCAAGCTGGAGATAAGTTTAATGTATTTGAAGACGAAAGAGAAGCAAAATCAATTGCCACAAAACGTACTCAATTACACAGAGAACAATCTGTAAGAACGCAACGTCATATTACACTTGATGAAATTGGACGTCGTATCGCACTTGGTGACTTTAAAGAATTAAACATCATCCTTAAAGGAGATGTAGATGGTTCTGTAGAAGCATTAACAGATTCTTTCCAAAAATTATCTACTGAAGAAATTCAAGTAAATATTATACACAAAGGTGTTGGAGCAATTACTGAATCAGATGTATTATTAGCATCTGCTTCTGAAGCAATCATCATCGGGTTTAATGTTCGTCCTGCTGGAAAAGCTAGACAAGTTGCCGATTTAGAAGAAATTGACATCAGAACTTACTCTATTATCTATGACGCAATAAACGATTTAAGAGACGCAATGGAAGGAATGTTATCTCCTGACATTAAAGAAGAAATCACCGGTACTGCTGAAGTTCGTGAATTATTCAAGATTTCTAAAGTTGGTACTATTGCAGGTTGTATGGTAGTTTCTGGTAAAATACTTCGTAGCGGTAAAATCCGTATCATACGTGACTCAGTAGTTATATTTGATGGAGAACTAGCAGCGCTGAAACGTTTCAAAGATGATGCTAAAGAAGTTGCTAAAGGTTATGACTGTGGTATTCAAATTAAAAATTACAACGACCTTAAAGAAGGTGATGTATTTGAATGCTACCAACAAGTTGAAGTTAAAAAGACACTTAAAAAACAACGTTAATCCACAAATCGGATTGATTAGCAATCAACTTAATAAACACAATAAAATCCCTTTAGAGTTTCTAAAGGGATTTTTTATTACACAAGTGTTAGTATATAAAAATTTACCATTGGTACGCACTAAAGTTTTTACTACATTTACATAATGCTATTTGAATTAACCATCATCATAATAATGCTCATGCTATCCGCATTCTTCTCAGGAATGGAAATGGCCTATGTATCTTCTAATAAAATTCACATCGAATTAGAAAAGAAAAAAGGAGGTCTTATAGCAAAAGTATTATCAAAAATAACAGAAAACCCTTCAAAATTCATTGCCACAATGCTTGTTGGAAACAATGTTGCATTAGTTGTATACGGTTTATTTATGGGAGACTTTATAATGAATTGGCTACAAGGAACAATCTCTGAGCAAAACGAACAATTTAACTACATTGTTGACAACTTCGGTTTACTTATTCAAACAATTCTATCTACTCTTGTCATATTAGTTACTGCAGAATTTTTACCTAAAGTATTTTTTCAAATTTACGGAAACACTTTATTGAAATTTTTTGCGCTACCTGCCTATGTTTTCTATTATCTATTTTATAACATCACTTGGTTTGTGATGTACATTTCCGATTTTGTACTAAAAAAATTCTTTAAAACAGATGGTGACGAACTGCAATTGACCTTTTCCAAAATTGAATTAGGAAACTACATAACAGAACAAATGGAAAGCGTTGATAAAACTGACGAGGTAGATTCAGAAATACAATTATTTAAAAACGCACTGGAATTTGCTGAGGTAAAAGCCAGGGAAGTAATGGTGCCAAGAACAGAAATTGTTGCCGTTGAATTGCATGAAAACACTAAAAACCTAACAAAACTATTTACAGAAACTGGTTTTACGAAAGTATTAGTATACAAAGACACTATTGATGATATTATTGGCTACGCACACTCCTTTGACTTGTTTAAAAAACCTAAAACAATAAAGTCTATTATTCATCCAATAGAGTTCGTTCCAGAAACAATGTTGATCAACAATATATTGGATTTACTTATTAAAAAAAGAAAAAGTATTGCAGTTGTTTTGGATGAATACGGAGGAACTTCCGGAATGATGACTGTAGAAGACATTATTGAAGAACTATTTGGCGAAATTGAAGACGAACATGATAACATCATTTTAATTGAAGATCAAATAAGTGAGTTTGTTTTTCAGTTCTCAGCCAGACAAGATGTAGACTATATCAATGAAAAGTTTAAACTAAATCTTCCAGAAGCTGAACAGTATGAAACACTGGGAGGATTAATCGTATACAATACACAAGAAATACCAACCAAAGGAGAAGAAGTTAGAGTCGATAACTTTATTTTCACCATTTTAGAAGCATCAAACACTAAAATTGACCTTGTAAAGTTAGAAGTTACCCACAAGGAATAATCTTAATTTCCATACTACAGCAACAACTCCCTATCTTTGAATTTCACTATTAAAAGCCTTGCATAATAAATTATACAATAATTCCGTCAAACTACTTTTATTTTATACAATAAAACGTTATTTTCGCTTTCTTAATTTACTAAAAATACAATCAAGATGGCAATCTTAAGCAAGATACGAGAACAATCAATTTTTTTAATATTCATTATAGCATTAGGATTATTTGCATTCCTAATTGATCCAACTAAGTTGATTGATTTTTTTGCAAATGGTGGGACCAAAGAATATTTAGCTAAAGTTAACGACGAAGTTATTTACAATGAAGCCTTCGCTCAACAAGTTAAGACTAGACAAACAAATGGGCAACAAAGCACTATGCAGGTTGCAAGTCAAGTTTATAATCAAGAGGTTACCAGAATTCTTATTCAAGAAGAACTAGACAAACTAGGGATTACTGTTGAAAAGGATCAAATGTGGGAGCTTTTTAAAGGAAACTACGGAAATCTTGCTCAATTCAAAAATGAAGAAGGTATTTTTGACGAAGGTAAATTAAAGGAATTTATTGAAACTCAAGTTGAAGCAAACCCAAAAGCTTGGGAAGACCAAGAAAACAGCATTGCCTTTAACGGAAAGCAACAGCTGTATTATGCTTTAATTAAAGCAGGGTCACTACCAACCGAAAAAGAAGGAGAAATAGCATACAAAATGCAAAATGATTTGGTTGACATGAAATTTGTGTATTTACCATTCACATCAATTGCTGATTCTACAATCACTATTTCAAAAGATAAAATTCAAGGATATATCAATACTCATAAAAATGAGTTTGAAGAAGAAGCTAGTGCTTCTGTTCAGTATGTGTATTTTGAGGAAAAACCATCTAAAGAAGATGAAGATGAAGCTAACACTAAAATTAACAAGTTATTATCTGAATTAAAAACTTCTACTGATCTTGAAACTTTTGTAAATATAACTGCAAACTCAGCTATCAAATACGATAGTATTTACAAATTAAAATCTACTTTAGAAGCACCTATTCAAGCTTTAGTTGATTCTATGGCAATTGGAGACACTTACGGACCATATACCGCTGGAGAATTTACTAAAATAATGAAGTTAACAGGTACTAAGTTAGCTCCATCTGTAAAAGCAAGTCATACATTAATTGCTTATGAAGGAGCTCAAAGAGCTAACCCAGAAGTAAAAAGAACTAAAGAAGAAGCTGAAACTTTAGCAAATGAATTACTTGCTAAAGCAAAAATTTCTGGAACTGATTTTGTAGCATTTGCTACAGAAAACTCTGATGGGCCATCTGCTACTAAAGGAGGAGATTTAGGATGGTTTTACGAAGGACAAATGGTTCCTAAGTTTAACGATTATGTATTTAACAATAAAAAAGGTGATATTGGATTAGTTGAAACTGACTTTGGTTTTCACATTATTAAAATTGATGATACTAAAGAAGAAAACAAATACCAAGTAGCAACAATAGCTCTGGAAATTGAAGCTACTCAAAAAACTATTGACGCATTATACGCTGAAGCAAGTCAGTTTGAAGTTGAAGCAAACAACGGGAATTTTGATGAAAAGGCTAAAGAAAAAAATTATGCTTTACGTCCTGTAAACAAAATAACAAACTTATCTGAAAACTTACCTGGACTACAAGGAACTCAGCGTCAGATAGTACAATGGATGTTTAAAGGAGATACTAATATAGGAGACATCAAGAGATTTGACATTAATGGTAGCTATGCTGTTGTACAGGTTACTGGAAGGAAAGAAAAAGGATTAATGTCTGTAAACGATGCTTCTTTTAAAGTATTACCTATTTTAAGAAACGAAGAAAAAGCTAAACAATTGAGAGCAAAAATATCTGCTTCAACACTAGCTGACGTCGCTTCAAACAACAACACAACCGTAAGAACCGCTAACGCAATAAGTATGAGTAATCCTACTTTAGCCGGAGCTGGTAGAGAACCTAAAGTTGTTGGTACTGCTTTCGCATTAGAAAACGGACAAGTTTCTAATTTAATTGATGGTAATAAAGGTGTTTACAAAATTGAAGTAACTAAACATACTGAAGCTCCAAAAATGGATTCATACAAAGCATATGCTAAGGATCCTGCAAACAATATTAACGCTGTTGGTACTAAAGTAATGGAAGCTTTAAAAAAGAAAGCTACAATTGAAGATAACAGAGCTACTTTCTACTAGTAGTTACTTTTAATTAATACTATAAAAAAGCCTCTTGATCAATCAAGAGGCTTTTTTTCATCAAATACACACAACTCACGCTATTTTAAAATAATAGCAAGCTACACGCTCCTTTTGCTATATATATTCTTTATCCTAGTTTTATAAACACTTTCAAATATCCTTCGTACTTAGCTTCACAAAGTTATACAGCAAAGATACATGTCTGGAAAAATATAAAAAAGTAAAGGTTTAACTTTAATATAGCATTAAAGCACACTCATAAAAAAACCTCTGCTAAATATAGCAGAGGTTTTTACCCCAAAAAAACTTACTTAATCCATAATATCTTATGGACTACTCAAAGGTACAAAACTATCACACGCAAAAAAATACCTTTTCTTGGGTATTTTTAAATCACTATCCTTCGTTACTTTCAAGTATTATATTCCCACGGGAATTTTAAGAACCATCCCTGGCGACAAGCTTGAAGTAGCAAGTTTATTATAATTTATGATATTTGAAGCCGAAACACCTGCATACATTCTAGCAATTGCATATAAGGTATCCCCTTTTTTTACCACGTAAGTATTTCCTTTTGACAAAGATTTAGGAACAGAAGAAATTACCTCCTGAGTATTAGAAATATTAACACGTCTTACCTGTGAAAAAGCATTTAACCAATACCCTTCCTTTAACGAGGAAATCATTACCCCCCTAGAAGAAGATGAATGTACGAACTTAACATCTCTTCCGTCAACACTTACTACTAAACCGACATGATTAACAAGCCCTTTCCCACCTGTTTTAAAAAACACCAAATCACCTTTCTGAGCTTTTTCCTTAGACACTTTGACCCCTTTTTTAGACTGGTTAATTGATGTACGGGGTAGCACTATATTCGCAGATTTAAACGAAGTAAACATAAGCCCTGAACAATCAATCCCACTTTTTGATACACCTCCATATTTATATTTCGTACCCTTAAAACTTAACGCTTTTCTAATAATTTTATTTGTAACTGTAACATTAGACCTCTTACTTACGACTTTCGTAGTTTTATTCCGATTACTAGGTATTGGCTTTGTTGTTTTATGTGTTTTTGATCTGTGGGTATTAGATGGTGACTTTGAAGTAACAACTTGATTTTTCGTTTTACAAGAAGCTAGCACTAAAATTACTAATAATAAATATGTATATTTTTTCATAAACTATAATTATTGAACACCTGTTATTAGTTTTGCTGTATTTTCACTAGCTCCACTTCCTCCTAATTGCTTTTCCAATTCAAAATAATCATTAAACATTTGTGTTCTATAAGATGGATTTAAAATATTTGTCAAGTGGTATTTTAAATTCTTGACATTCAAATCATCTTGAATTAATTCTTTTACAACCTCCTTATCCATTATTAAATTTACTAACGAAATATATTCTAAATTCACTACCCGTTTTGCTATTTGGAACGATATATTACTCCCCTTATAACACACAACTTGAGGGACTTTGAACAATGCTGTTTCCAAAGTAGCTGTACCCGAAGTAACCAAAGCAGCAGTTGACAAACTTAATAAGTCATAGGTTTTATTTGAAATAAAACTGATATTTCTATCATTGATAAACTGCTCATAAAAAGAGAAATCTTGACTTGGCGCCCCAGCAATTACAAACTCATATTCTGAAAAGTCATCAACTACAGAAAGCATAATAGCCAACATTTTTTTTATTTCCTGGGCTCTACTCCCTGGTAATAAAGCTATAATAGGCTTATCACTTAGTTTGTGTGTTTTTCTAAACTCAAACTCATCAACTAGTGCTTTATCATCAATTGCATCTAACAATGGATGACCAACGAAGTGCACAGGATATTTATGCTTTTTCTCGTAAAAATCTTTTTCAAATGGTAAAATAACATACATGCTATCCACATCCCTTTTAATAGCCTTTATTCTATTTTCTTTCCAAGCCCATATTTGAGGAGATATATAATAATGTGTTTCAAACTTTAGTTCTTTAGCCCATTTCATTATCCTGAAATTAAACCCTGGATAATCAACAAAAATTATTTTATCAGGATTATATTCCGCTATATCCTTTTTACAAAATGAAATGTTTTTTGAAATGGTACGTAAATTCATCAACACCTCTACAAAGCCCATAAAAGCAAGCTCTCTATAATGCTTAACCAGAGTACCTCCAACTTTTTGCATCAAATCACCTCCCCAAAACCTAAACTCAGCATGTACATCCTTTTGTTGTATAGCCTTCATTAAATTTGATGCATGTAAATCTCCCGATGCCTCCCCTACTATAATATAATACTTCATCTTTTTTCTATATCCGCGTTAGATATTTGTACTCTCTTCAAGTTACAAAAAATAAAAAGCATATGCTGTAAAAGCAACCAACATAGTTGCCAAAAGCACACCTCGAGCTCTGTAGTCTAAATCTTTTTTTAAAAATATAAAAAAGACAATTAAATTCGCTATTGCTCCTAAAGCAAGTAACATCCATAAATGTCCCTCTGCTTTGAACATTAAAAAAGTAGTTTCAATCCCCTTTCCTTTAACCTTTGATAATATAAATGTACAAATAACAACCCCTATAACAGCTGAAATAACACCTGTAAAAAAACCTTTAAAAACTTCTTGTTTAATCTTCAAAATCCCACGTATTTAAATTTTGTATAAAATGATGCGCTGTTAAGTCAAACTGAACAGGTACTACTGTAGCATAACCTGTTTCTAAAGCATATAAATCTGTATCCTGACCTTTATCTAAATTAACAAACTCTCCAGTAAGCCAATAATACTCTTTTCCTTGCGGGCTTGTTCTTTTGTCAAACTCCTCAATCCAGTTTGCTTTTGCTTGACGACAAACCTTAATTCCTTTAATAGCTTCTTTCGGAAAGTTCACATTTAACACTACTCCATCAGGCAATCCGTTTTCAAGTACATTTTTAGTAATTGTCCTTATATATTTTTTTAGATGCTCAAAATCAGCATTCCAACTATGATCTTCCAATGAAAAACCAATAGAAGGAATTCCTTCTATTCCAGCTTCGATAGCTGCACTCATAGTTCCTGAGTAAATTACATTGATAGCCGAATTAGAACCATGATTGATCCCTGAAACGCATAAATCAGGTTTCCTTTCTAATATCTCATTTACAGCCAGTTTCACGCAATCAGCTGGAGTACCTGAACAACTATATTCTGTTTGTCTCTCCACATTTTTTGTCAACTTTTCAATATGCAATGTAGAATCCAAGGTAATAGCATGCCCCATACCACTTTGCGGGCTATCAGGTGCTACTACACAAACATCACCCAGTTCATTCATTACTTCAATTAAAGCCCTAATTCCAGGAGCAGTAATTCCATCATCATTAGTCACTAAAATAAGAGGTTTGTCGCTCATTTTTTTATATTTGTTATTCAAATGCTAAAGTACAAAAATAGCAATGATAAACTGCTACTCTATTTTTAAGAAAAATTTAAGGATACGCATGATACTTTGGCTTGATATTTTCATTAACTTACATATTACAGTATTAATGACACGATTTATGATAAAGAATTTCAAAATAGCCATCCTAATATGTTTAATTGCAATCACTTCTTGCAGTTTTACTACAAAAACCTTTGATGACCCTAATAAGGATAAATTACTCCTTGAATTAATCAGTTATGTTTTAGATCAATGGCATTACAGCCCTAAAGACATAAATGACGACTTTTCAGAACAAGTTTTTGACGATTTCATCAATTCTGTTGACCCATTAAAAAGATACTTTTATCAATCAGACATCGACGATTTTAAAAAATACAAAACACAGATTGATGATCAGATAAAAAACAAAGACTTGACTTTTTTTAATTTAGCATATGGGAGATTAATGGAACGAATGAAAGAAGGAGAAGCTTTGTCATTAGCTATTATTGAAAAACCATTTGATTATTCAAAAATTGAATTGATGAGTACGAATTATGAAACAAACCCGTATGTGAATTCAAAAAAAGAAATGAAAAATAGATGGAGAAAACAATTAAAGTACTCTACTATTGATAATTATGATGATGAATTATCAGGTGATTCTGATGTAATTGACAGTATTTCTACAAAAGAAGTTAAACCAAAACTTTCAAAAAAAGAAGCTGAAAAAGAAGCTCGAGAAAAAACAAAAGAATTCTTGATAGATTATTACGCTCTAATGGATGATTTGGAACGTAAAGACTGGTTTACAAATTACTTAAACGCTATTGTTGAAGTGTTTGATCCTCACACCGCTTACTATGCTCCTAGAGACAAAGAACGTTTTGACCAAGACATGTCAGGTAAATTGGAAGGAATAGGAGCACGATTACAGAAAAAAAATAATGAAGTGAAAATTATGTCGCTTATTTCAGGAGGTCCAGCTTGGAAAGGACAAGAATTGGAGGCTGGTGATATTATTTTAAAAGTTGCTCAAGAAAAAGACCAAGAAGCTACTAGTATTGTTGGTATGCGTTTGGACAATGCTATAAAATTAATCAAAGGCCCTAAAGGTACAATAGTAAAATTAACCATCCGAAAAGTAGATGGAACAGTAACCGTAATTCAAATTAAAAGAGACTTAGTTGAACTAGAAGAAACCTATGCAAAAAGCTCCCTAATCAAAAAAGAAAATAGAATATTCGGAATTATTAATCTTCCAAGGTTTTATGTTGACTTTAAGGATTATTCTGAAAGTAGAAACGCATCTTCTGATGTAAAAAAAGAAATCATTCGCTTGAAAAAGCAAGGGATGGAAGGCTTAGTAATAGACCTTAGAAATAACGGTGGAGGATCCCTACAGACTGTTGTAGATATGACTGGGCTTTTTATTAAAGAAGGACCCGTTGTTCAAGTGAAATCTTCAGGAAAGAAAAAAGATGTATTAAAAGACACTGATTCAAGTATTGTTTGGGACGGACCGTTAGTAATATTAGTGAATGAGTTATCTGCTTCTGCTTCAGAAATTTTAGCTGCTGCGCTACAGGATTACAAACGAGCAATTATTATTGGTAGCTCACAAACTTTTGGAAAAGGAACTGTTCAAAACGTTATGGACTTGAACAAGTTTATGAGAAATAATACATTTGGAGATGTAGGCGCATTGAAGCTAACAACTCAAAAGTTTTATAGAATTAATGGAGGATCTACCCAACTAGAAGGAGTAAAAAGCGATGTTGTTGTTGTAGACAGATATAGCTTTATAGATGTGGGAGAGAAAGACCAAGACAATCCATTACCATGGGATAAAATAAGCGCTGCAAATTACACCGCATGGGACGGGTTTATTAATTATGAAGAAACCATTAGCAAAAGTAATGCACGTATGAGTAATAACACGCAATTACAATTAATTGAAAAACAAGCTAAATGGATAAAGAAACAATCTGATGAAAAAGAAGCTTCATTAAATTACAGTGATTATTTAGCTGAAAAAGAAAAAATAAAGGAGGCTGGTAAACAATTTGAAGCATTAAGTAAGTACAAAACAAATTTATCCTTCACCTCATTACCCTATGAAACTAGCTTAGTAGAAAAAGATTCTATTTTAGGAAGAAAACGAGAAACTTGGCACAAGTATTTAGCAAAAGATGTATATATTGAAGAAGCAGTAAATGTTTTAGAGGATTTACAAGTAAACAATATCAAGGTTAAACAAAAAGTAGTATTAAAAGACTAATCTTTTATGTCAAAAAAAACAAGCTCACTAAGTAGTTTAGCGCTCCAAAAATTCAAACGAAATTTTTGGGGCGTTTTAAGTTTGGGATACATAATAATTTGTGGAATCATTGCCGTTTTCGCTTATGCATTTGCACCAGACAATTCACAGAATGCAAATCAAATGCATTTGTCTATCCACTCTAAATCTCCTGGTTTTACAACACAGATACTTACGTTACCTTCAGAAAACAACTCCAAGCAATCATATATTGATAAACTTTTTTTGGGGACAAAAACACGAAGCACTGAACTTCCAATTTCAAGTTACAGGATTCATGAAAATCAACTCTATATTACCCCATACTCTGAAGTAGAAGGAACTCAATTAGAAAAGAAATTCAGCATAGCTATATTTAATAATACAGATTGGGATCAAATCACAGACCAATATATCAGCAAAAAAAAATTCTACCTAGGAACTGATAAATACGGACGTGACTTGTTAAGTAGAATTTTGATTGGAGCACGAATTTCTTTTTTTATTGGCTTTATCGCTGTTTTTATTTCTTTAGTCATTGGAATATTTACTGGTGCCTTAGCTGGTTACTACGGAGGTAAAATTGACGCTTTCATTATGTGGATCATCAATATTTCTTGGTCTATCCCTACTTTGTTATTAGTAATTGCAATCACTTTAGCCTTAGGAAAAGGCTTTTGGCAAGTATTTATTGCTGTTGGGCTTACTATGTGGGTGGAAGTTGCGAGAGTTGTTAGGGGGCAAGTATTGGGTGTAAAAAAAATGCAATACGTAACTGCAGCGAGAGCCCTCGGATTTACTGATTTCAGAATTATTTTTAAACATATATTACCTAATATTTTAGCCCCAGTAATAGTTATATCCGCAGCAAACTTTGCAGGAGCAATACTAATTGAAAGTGGCTTGAGTTTTTTAGGGATTGGCGCTCAACCTCCTACACCTAGTTGGGGAGCAATGATTAAAGACCACTATTCATACATTATTTTAGGAAAACCATATTTAGCCATAATTCCGGGAATTGCAATAATGAGTTTGGTAATGGCATTTATGCTAATTGGTAATGCACTAAGAGATGCTTTAGACGTTAAGAATTAATTTATGAATCGTAAGCAAGTTTACACACTACTTAGTGCTATTGTCATCATTGCATTTTACTTTTTGAACGATAAAGTAGATCAGAAAATAGCTAATGAAAATTATAACGAAAAAGCAAGCCCTTCTTCAGAAACAAATACGTCATACCTACCAACATCAACTACTGGATACATTGTACATCATGATTATTATTCATTATCGTATAACGAACTCCATGAACAAGCAGAATGGGTAGCCTATGAACTAAAGAAAGATCAACTTTCAAAAAATAATTTCAAAAGACCATATTTTATTAGGGATAAGAGCATAAAAACTAAATCTGCAGATTGGAGAAACTATAAGAACTCTGGTTATGACAAAGGTCATTTATGCCCTGCCGCAGACAGAAAGTTTTCTGTAAAAGCTCATGATGAAACTTTTTTAACCTCTAATATCTCTCCGCAAAAACATAATTTTAATGCAGGGGTTTGGAACCGATTAGAGCAAAAAACAAGGTATTGGGCAAATAAATACAATGGCGTCTATGTAGTTACAGGAGGTGTCTTAGAAGACCAGTTAAATTCAATTGGTAAAGAGAACGTAACTGTTCCAAACTACTTTTATAAAATAATACTCGATAATTATAAAGGAAAAACTAAAGTAATTGCTTTCTTGATTCCTCATAAAGAATCTAACAAACCTCTTTATGAATTTGTTGTATCAGTAGATAAAATTGAACAACTTACTGGAATTGATTTTTTCTCACAATTAGAAAATCAAAAAGAAAATAATCTAGAAGCGAACATCACTTATAAAAACTGGAGTTTCAGGTAACTATATTACCATTCATTTATTCTATTTGCATCTAACTTAATAAAAATAAATAATAAAATAGTAAACCCCCAGAGCCCAGAGCCACCATAACTAAAAAACGGCAACGGAATACCTACTGTTGGAAAAACCCCCATAACCATTGCTATATTGATTAAAAAGTGAAAGAATAGTATTGCTGCTACACTATAGCCATATACCCTACTAAATTTTGATTTTTGTAAATCTGCTCTATGTAACACCCTTAATATCAATGCTACAAAAAGAAACACAACCAAACTACTCCCCAGAAACCCCCATTCTTCGCCTACAGTACAAAAAATATAATCTGTATGCTGTTCAGGAACAAAACCTCCTTTTGTTTGAGTACCTTGTAGCCAACCTTTTCCAGTCCATCCTCCATTCCCAATAGCTATTTCTGATTGATGAGTATTATACCCTACTCCTTTATTATCTACTGTTTTTCCTAAAACAATATTAAAACGATCCCTTTGATGTTGTTTGAATACATTATCAAAAATGTAGCTTACAGAATACGATAGCCCAACACAAGCAGTAAAAATCGCTACATACAACAACTTATTTTGCCTTTTCTTTCTGTTCTTAAAATAAATAGACAAAGCCAGTACTGCACAAATAATTGATATTATCATCGGATCTAAAACCAATGTTAATACAAATAGTGCCGCACCCGAAAAACCTAGCAATAAATATATAGGAGATAAACCCTCTCTATATAATACAAAGAAAAAAGCTGCGTAAACCATCGCACTTCCTGGGTCGGGTTGTGGTATAATAATTAATGCTGGTAAAAATATGATTGCAAATATTTTAAGTAAGTGATCCAATAATTTAATATTAGTTTGTGTGTCACTCATAAACTTTGCCAAAGCTAAAGCAGTAGCAAATTTAGCAAATTCACTAGGCTGAACACTAAATCCTCCAAAAGAATACCAAGATGTTGCTCCAGAAATATTTTTCCCGAATACAAACAACCCTACTAAGGAGAGTAAGGAAACTAAATAGATTACACTAGAGAACCGTTCATAAAATTTAGCTTCTATGGAGAGAATTAATATGATTAGGAAAACACTCAACCCTATAAACACCTGTTGTCTTCCATGAGGTTGCGACATCATACTAAGTGTTGTGTCTTCAGTATAAGATGCCGAATAAATATTCAACCAACCAATAAACACCAACACAAAATAGATTAATATCATTAACCAATCAATACGCACTAATATATTTCCTTTGTTACGCATTATCTAGGTCTTTTTCCGTTTATTTCAAATGGCTCTCCGCTGATATAACTATCATACACATGTTGCAAACTTCCGTTTAACATCCTCACTTCTAAATCTTTTCTAGAGATAGTACCTTTTAAATATTTTTCAATCATCAAACTCGCTATTGGTGCAGCCCATCTCCCTCCATAATAAGCATGCTCTACAAAAACTGCAATTGCAATTTTAGGATTGTCTTTTGGCGCAAAGGCTACAAAAATAGAATGATCATCTAACTGAGTTCGGACCCCATCAATTTTCCCATACACTTCCGAAGTACCCGTTTTTCCACAAATTTCTATACCATTTATTCTTGAACGATAACCAGTCCCTCTAGGTTCTTCATACACATCATACATCCCTTGAATTACTGGCTCAAAATGTTTTGGACTAATTGTGGTTACTCTTTTTGTAGTAAATTTTTTAGGCAAAGTATCTCCTTTTATGTTTTTTACAATATGGGGCGTATAGTAAAAACCTCTATTCGCAATAGCAGCGGTCATATTAGCTAGCTGTATTGGTGTCGTTTGTACTTCTCCTTGACCAATGGAATTTGAGATTATATAAGTACTACGTAATCTCCCTTTTCTATGTCTAATATAATATGTGCTATCCGGAATTAACCCCTTATTCCCTACAGATAAATCATTATTTAAATAATTTCCTAGACCAAAACTTTTCGCATGTTCACTCCATTTTTGTACTCCAATAGTAGCATTTGGATATTTATTTAAGATATTCAAATAGGTTTTACCAAAATAGGCATTACAAGATTCAAATATTGCTCTATTCAAATCATTACTTGCACCAAAAGGACAGTGGCATCCGAATGGTTTTCTAGCTCCATAATGCAATCCATATCTACAAGTAACCCTAGTGTTTTCGTTAACTACTCCTTCCTCTAAAGCAATTAACGCATTTAATAACTTGAATGGAGAGCCTGGAGGATATTGCCCCTGTAAACTTCTGTCAAACAAAGGTTTTGCAATTGAATCTAAATACAATTCAGTATAGTTTTTTGAACGTTGCCTTCCAACTAATCTAGCCGGGTTATAACTTGGCGCAGATACTAATGATAAAATTTCACCTGAAGATGGCTCAATAGCAATAATTCCACCTCGTTTATTCGCCATTAATTCTTCTCCATATTGTTGTAAAACAGCATCTATAGTTATGGTTATATCCTTTCCGTTTTCTGGAATAGTATCTAAAGTTCCGTTTTTATACGAACCAATATCTCTATTGAATTTATCTTTCTGAAGATATTTTACTCCTTTTTTCCCACGTAAAGTTTTTTCATAAGATTTTTCAACCCCTGATTTACCATATAAATCTCCTGATTGATAATATGGGTTACTTTTCACTTTTGCTGGAGTAACTTCTGCAATATACCCTAACACATTTGCCCCTATTGATGTTTGATAATCTCTTGCTGATCTTTTTTGAATATAAAAGCCAGTGAACTTTCTTATTTTTTCTTGTAAAGAAGCATATTCTATTTTTGACATTTGTGCCACAACTGGAGAGGGCAACCTAGGAGAGTAACGTCGTGCCTTTTTTAATTGTTTGATTAATTTTTCTTTATCAATAGCTAATAAATCACATAATTGCAATGTATCAAACGGTTTTACTTTACGAGGTATAACCATTAAATCATAGGATGGTTGATTTGCTACTAATAACTGTTGATTTCTGTCGTAAATATGTCCACGCTCGGGATATACACGCAAACGCTTATACGCATTACTTTCAGATTGAAGCTTAAAGCTATCATCTACTACTTGCAAGTAAAATAGTCGACCAATAAACAACAACCCTGTAATAATAACTAGGAGATAAAGTAATGCATTCCTCATTCTTTCCTTTTACTAAATAATGTAACTAAAACTAAACTTAACAATACTGTATATATACTACTAAACAATGTGCTTTTTAAGCTATATAGTATAAAAGATAAGTTAAATGTTTCTAATAAAAACAACACCAAATGATGTATGACTATTAATATGGAGAAATACGCAAGTTTAGCAGCTATAGATACTTTATTTAGCTTTATTGTCTGAAATTCATAACTTCTTCCAAACGAAAATTTTAATGCTTGTGGGCGTATATATGCAATTATTGTGCATGCCGCTGCGTGAACTCCTCCAGAGCTAAAGAAAAAATCCAAACTCAATCCTAACAGAAAACTACATAATAGAAAAACTGCTCTATCGGATTTTATTGGAAATATGATAATAAATAACACATACACATAGGGCACATAGGCACCAATACACATATTACTAAACACCAATACTTGTAACAAAACAAGTAGTATAAAAAAAAGGATTCGTAAAACAACTTCCTTATTCATTTTTACCTGGATTTAAGATTTGATTCACTTCATTTAATGCCTTATTTTTTACTACGTACACATAACCAATATTCGACATATCATTAAATAATACCACATCAACATTAAAATAGTTTTGTGTTTGATCCAACTCTGCTTCAATAACCCTACCAATGTTAATCCCTTGTGGAAAAATAGAATAGTTACCCGTTACGATAGTATCATTTACTTGAATTGGAGCCACTTTAGTAATATCTTCTAATTGCACTTTAAATGGTGATTCTCCATCCCAAATTAAGGAACCAATATGATCGGTTTTTTTTAACTGAGCATTAATTTGTGACTGTACATGTAATACTGACAACACTGTAGAAAAATTTTCGCCAACAGTTTCAATTACACCAACTATTCCGTTAGTTGTAATTACTCCCATATCAGTAGTAACACCTTGCTTAGTTCCTTTATTGATTACAAGGATATTATTTTTTTTACGAAAGCTATTCTGTATTAATTTAGCAGGAATAAACTCATAGGGAACATCTTTTAACTCATTAGACACACTATGAAAGCTATAGTTACTTAATTCCTTACGCAACCTAGCATTCTCCTTTAACAAACGTTCGTTATAAGTATCAAGATTGATAAATTCATTAACATGATTTACAGACTCATATAACCCTCCAGTAACATCGTTTGCTGCAGATATAAATTTACTTTTATGATATCTATGAGATTGAATTGTAAGCACTAAAGAAATACCTAACAGTAAGATGAAAAACAAGAAGTTTTTTTTCTTTAATAAATACGAAATTACCTGCTGCATTAGTCACGCTATTTAATCAAAATACTCCTGTACTTATCTAAGTCTTTTAATGTAATACCTGTTCCTCTAACTACAGCTCTTAACGGATCTTCAGCAATATAAACTGGTAAATCTGTTTTTTTAGATAATCTTTTATCCAAACCTCTTAACATTGAACCTCCTCCAGCTAAATAAATACCTGTATTGTAAATATCGGCAGCTAATTCTGGTGGTGTTTGTGATAATGTTTCCATTACTGCATCTTCAATCCTTAATATTGATTTATCTAGTGCTTTTGCAATTTCTCTGAAAGATATTTGCACTTGCTTAGGCTTACCTGTAAGTAAATCTCTACCCTGAACAGACATATCTTCCGGTGGAGTTTCTAAATCTTCTGTTGCAGCACCTATTTGAATTTTTATTTTTTCTGCAGTTCTATCTCCTACATACAAATTATGTTGTGTACGCATGAAATAAACAATATCATTAGTAAACACATCACCGGCTACTTTAACCGATTTATCACATACAATTCCTCCTAAAGCAATTACAGCAATTTCTGTTGTACCTCCTCCAATATCAACAATCATATTTCCTTTTGGTTGCATGATATCTACTCCAATTCCAATAGCTGCAGCCATTGGTTCATGTATTAAATATACTTCTTTACCATTTACTCTTTCCGCTGATTCTTTTACAGCACGCATTTCAACTTCAGTAATCCCTGATGGGATACAAATAACTAAACGTAATGAAGGCGGGAATATTTTTTTCTTTAATGCTGGAATGTTTTTAATAAACATTGTCAACATTTTTTCAGAGGCATCAAAATCAGCAATTACTCCATCTTTTAATGGACGGATTGTTTTTATGTTTTCGTGTGTTTTACCTTGCATCATATTAGCCTCTTGACCAACAGCAATTATGTTTCCTGATATTCGATCCCTTGCTACAATAGAAGGTGCATCAACTACAACTTTTCCATTATGAATAATTAAGGTATTTGCAGTACCTAAATCTATTGCTATTTCTTCAGTTAGGAAATCAAAAAATCCCATAAGCGTGTGGTGTATTTAAAGGGTAAAACGTGTTTATATTGAGAATCTACCAAAGGTACTAAATTTAAAGAAAAAATAACATTAAAAAAGAAAACTCCGTAAAAATATTTTTTACGGAGTTTTCATGTGAAATATTTGGTATTTCTTAGTGCTTAAAATGTCTTGTTCCTGTAAAAACCATAGCAATATTATTTTCGTTACAATAGTCTATACTTAACTGATCCTTTATTGATCCTCCAGGCTGAATTACTGCCTTTACACCTGCTTTATCAGCAATCTCTACACAATCAGGGAAAGGGAAAAATGCATCACTTGCCATTACTGCTCCATCTAAATTAAACTCAAATTTAGTCGCTTTTTCAATTGCTTGATTTAATGCATCTACTCTTGATGTCTGTCCAGTTCCACTAGCAAATAATTGTTTATTTTTAACTAATACAATTGTATTCGACTTTGTGTGCTTACAAATTTTAGAAGCAAAGATTAAATCCTCTTTTTGAGCATCAGTAGTTTTTGTAGTTGTTTTATCTTCTAAACCTTGAATCGTATCAGTAACATTATTTCTATCCTGAACTAAAACACCATTTAAACAAGCTCTTACATTTGTCGCTGGCATTTCAATATTTTTTTGAACTAATAAGATTCTGTTTTTCTTTCCTTTAAGAATTTCTTCTGCATCTGCATCATATGAAGGCGCAATAACTACTTCACAAAAAAGTTTATGAATTTCGTTTGCAGTAGCAGCATCTATATTAGTGTTCGAAATTAGAACTCCTCCAAAAGCAGAAGTAGGATCACCTGCTAAAGCATCAATGTATGCTTCACAAATTGTTGCTCTTTGTGCAAAACCACAAGCATTATTATGTTTTAATACTGCAAATGTAGGAGCTTCTCCTTTGAACTCATCCATCAAATTAACTGCTGCATCAACATCTAACAAGTTGTTATAACTTAATTCTTTTCCATGAAGTTTATCAAAAATAGCATCAAAATCACCAAAGAAAAAACCTTTCTGATGAGGGTTTTCTCCATAACGCAATGTCTTACCGTTATTTTCACTTATTTTCAATACTGTCTCTTCTCCTTCTTGATTAAAGTAATTAAAGATTGCAGTATCATAGTGAGAAGAAATATTAAATGCCTTACCAGCAAACTTCTTTCTGTCTGAAATAGATGTTTCACCGTTGTTCTCGTTTATAACAGTTAAAAACTCATCGTATTGTTCCATTGAAGAAACAATTACAGTATCCTTAAAGTTCTTTGCAGCAGCTCTAATTAAAGAAATACCGCCGATATCTATCTTTTCAATAATATCTTGTTCTGGAGCTCCTGAAGCTACCGTTTTCTCAAATGGATACAAATCAACAATCACTAAATCTAATTGAGGGATATTATACTCTTCCATCTCAGCAATATCACCTTGATGATCTTGACGGTTTAATATTCCTCCAAACACTTTTGGATGTAACGTTTTAACTCTTCCCCCTAAAATTGAAGGATAAGAAGTTGTCTCCTCAACAGGAACTACATTAATACCTAATTCATTGATAAATTTTTCAGTTCCACCAGTGGAATAAATCGTAACTCCTAATTCGTCTAATTTCTTAACTATTGGTGCTAAACCATCTTTATGAAAGACTGAAATTAATGCTGATTTGATTGCTTTTGTAGCCATTTTTTGTTGTGTTGTTGTTATTTTTGAAAGGTGCAAAAGTAATTTTAATAGCCGAAAACACAATACAATAAAACGATTATTTTAACAATAATTGTTCTATATCAAGTCCACTAAGTAACATAGCAACTTCCTCATTTACAAAAGTTAAGAATTCTTCATCAGCATTTGTAAATGGATTAATTGTTTTAGAATCAATATCTATCTGACCAACGTTTACTCCTTCTATAAAAAGAGGTACTACTATTTCTGCTTTTACTGTAATACTACAGGCTATATAATTATCTTGAGCTTTAACATCTGGAACTACAAAATTACTATTACTCTCAGCAACTTGTCCACAAATTCCTTTTCCAAAAGGAATGGTTAAATGATCCGTTGGGTCACCAACATAAGCGCTTAAATGCAATGTTTTAGCTTCATGATTTGCAAAATAGAAACCAACCCAGTCATAAGTACTTAAATTATCTTGTAGTAATTGACATACTCCTTTTAATCTATCAAAAACAGGAAGTGTTATATCTTTTGTAATTGTTGAAACAAGCGGTTTTAAATCTTCAAATATCATTTTATTATTATTTTTACAGTAAAGACTACAAAAGTATCTAATTCTTTAAGAATTGAATTCAAAAAGTTGTTAATTTGTGTTGTATCATGAATGCATTAATTACAAAGAACAAACCTGTTATAAAGTTTTTAGCTATATTTTCATCTAGCTATGTTCTTTTATCTTTATTGTATTATATTTTTTTAAACACCTCAACCAATCCTGATTTTCTTACCAGATCAGTTTCCAACCAAACCATAGAATTATTGAATCTGATTGGTTATGAAACAAATTCAATAACTAACTCTACTAAAGATTTTATAAACTTATATGTTAGAGGGAAAAACATAGCAGGTATCTCTGAAGGGTGTAACGCAATAAGTATTATGATTTTATTTATTGCATTCATTCTTAGCTTTACAAAAAAAATAAAATCAACATTATTGTTCGCTTTATTAGGATTAATTACAATTCACATAATGAACCTTGTAAGAATTATAATTCTTGTAGTTTGTCTTTTCCATTATCCTCAATACTCAGAATCACTCCATAACTATGTTTTCCCAGCAATGATTTATGGGGTAGTATTTATTTTATGGATGGTTTGGGTTAATTCATTTCAAAAAACCAAAAGGATAGATGCGATCTAAAATATTTAAACTTATTATTATTGGTGTTCTATTCTTACTACTTGGAACTGTCCGAGTTTTTGAGAACGAATTATTTTACGATCCATTTATTCTGTTTTACAAACGACTGCATTATATAAAAGAAACACCCGATTTTAATATAATTAAGGCATTAGTTCATACATTTTTTCGTTACTCCATTAACAGTTTATTGTCAATATCAATATTATTTATTGCTTTTAGAAAAAAAGAAATTTTGCGTTTTTCAGGAATACTTTACGCAGCCCTATTCATTATTCTTATTAGTTTTTACACCATTATTGCAATAAACTTTACAGAAGAATTACATCAGGTATTCTTTTATATCAGGCGATTTTTAATACAGCCAATTTTTATACTTGTGCTATTACCTGCTTTTTACTACCAACAAAAAATCATACACAGACAATAACTTTAAAAAAAAGCATAAAAAAAACCTATGAAAACATAGGCTCTTTTTTATAAAAAAGTACTTTTTTTACATCCCTAACTCTTTCTTAACATCTTCTAATAAGTCTGGACCATCTGCTAAAATCAACCCAGAACCTGAAGTAGAATCCATTACATATTGGTATCCTTTAGTTCTAGCAACTTTTTGAATAGCAACACGTGCTTTTTCCATGATAGGCTTAATTAACCCTTCTTGTCTTTTACCCATTTCTTGCTGAGCATTTTGTTCGTACTTTAATACATTATCACGCATTCCTTGTACTTCTTGTGCTCTTTGACCATTAACTTCATCAGTTTTACTTGATGCCTCTGCCTGATATTGCTTCATTTTATTTTGAAGCTCCGTAGCCATAGTTTGTAAATCAGCTTGGTATGTTTTTGTTAATTTTTCTAACTGACTCTGTGCAGCCTTCATATCTGGCATAGCAGCAATTAATTCCTGAGTATCAATATGAGCCACTTTACTTTGTGCAGATATTAAACTTGTTGCTCCTAAAAATAACATTGATGCAATTAATAGCGTTTTAATTTTCTTCATTTTATAATTTATTAAGTGTTTATTTATTCTCTTCATTATTATCCTCTACAGGTACCCCTGGCAGACCTGACTTATTATTTTTCTTAGCTTCTTTATCTGCTAACATTTTTTTGCGTTTTTCATCAAAAGCCTTTCTTTTAGCCTCTTTCAACTCTAAAGCTTTTTTTCTTCTTTCATCAAGAATGCGCTGTCTTTCAGCTTTCTTTGCTTCAGCCGCTTTTTTCCTTTCATCAACAACTTCATTAATTACAGGAATCACATCTTCATTTTCAGCATTCTTTTTAGCTTTCCTATCTTTAGCTTGCTTACGCTTCGCAGATCTTGTTATTACCCTTACAATATAATCACTTAGATCATAACGTTTATTTGAGTACATCATCACCACATCAGCAGATTTATCAAATATAAAATCATACTTTTTAGCTTTAGCTAATTCTTGAACCGCAGTTAATACCTGATCTTGTATTGGCTCTATCAGAGTTCTTTTTTGAATAAACAAATCCCCATTAGGACCAAAACGTTTTTGTTGATAATCTAAAATTTCAGCTTCTTCTATTTTTATTTCTTCTTCTTTTTCTTCAATAAGCTCTTTAGTTAACAAAACACGCTCATTTCGTAAATCCAACTTTTTCTTTTCAATACCACGAAGTTTTAAATCAATTTCGCTTTTCCATTTCTGAACTTTTTGATCAAGTTGAGCTAAAGCTTCGTTATACTCAGGAATATTTTCAAGGATGTACTCTGTATCGATGTACCCCATTCTGATATTACTTTTCTGAGCATTACTGCTGAAAGTGATTACTACTAATAATACGACTAAAAGAACTTTTGCTTTCATAACTTATTGTGTTTATTGAAAATATCGTGCCAAAATTAAAACTCTCTTCCTAAAATAAAATGTGTTTCCCATCCATTTTTATCAGATTGCCCTGGCAATGCATCAAATCCGTGACCAAAATCTATACCTAACAAACCAAAAGCCGCCATATGAATACGAATACCTGCTCCTGCAGAACGATACATATTAAAAGGATCATAATCTGAATAATCATCAAACGAATTTCCTGCTTCTGCAAAAATCAATCCGTATATCTGAGCTGCTTGTGATTTCATTGCTATTGGATGTCTTAATTCTAACGAAAATCTATTAAATATAATACCTCCATCATTACTAGATAAACTTCCATTATCTGGATACCCTCTCAAACGAACAGTTTCAATATTCTGCAATCCTGATCCACCAAGACCACTTCCTCCTAAAGAGAAACGTTCAAAAGGAACTACCCCTCTATCTTTATTATACGCTCCTAAGAAACCAAAGTTAACATTTGTTCTTAAAATTAATCGTTTATATAAACTTGAATACCAATCTCCTTCAAATTTAACTTTATAAAACTCTAACCATTTGTAACGCTCTTGATCCACCTTACTTAAATCTGCTGCTGCATCGTTAAAGTCTGCAACCACATTATTGTTTTCATCAATGTAATTACCATGACTGTTTTTCAACTTATATTCTTCTAAGTTTTCTAAGTTTTTATAATCTACACCATTCACTAATGAATATGGAAATGTAAACTTTCCTGTTAATGAAAACTTAGACCCTCTTTCTGGAAAAATAGGATTAATTCCTTTACTATCTCTAGACAATCCAGCAGTATACGCTAAACTGTTAGCATGTCCATCACTTATATTTTGAAATAAATTAGTTCTATAATTTTTCAAATTATAATGTTGTAATGAGATCGATTGACTTAAAGTAAAATAATCATCTGGAACTTTTAAACGTTTCGCTAATCCTAGCGATATTCCAAGGATAGCAAACTGCTGATCTTTATCTACTCTACGCGTACTATTATCATACCTAAAATAACGAGAGTAAGATAGCGACACAGAAAACTGTTGTGGCTTCTTACCTCCTAACCACGGTTCCATAAATGACAAACTATATGTTTGATATGTTTGAGCCGCAGATGCTCTCAGTGATAAAGATTGTCCATCTCCCATTGGCAAAGGATGATATGCATCTTTATTAAATATATTTTTAATCGAAAAATTATTAAAAGACAAACCTAAAGTACCGATGAAACCACCACCTCCGTAACCTCCTTGAAGTTCAATTTGACTAGATCCTTTTTCAACAACAGCATACTCCACATCAACTGTTCCTTCATTTGGATTAGGATTCTTAATATTAGGTACTAATTGCTCCGCATCAAAGAACCCCATTTGACCTAATTCACGTAAACTTCTAATAATTTTCTGTTTACTATATACTTGACCAGGTTTTGTTCTTAATTCTCTATAAACAACATGATCGTTTGTTTTATCGTTACCAACAACTGTTATATTTTTAAAGTGAGTTAATTTTCCTTCAGAAATTCTTATTTCAAAATCAATTGTATCATTTCTAACACCCGATTCTACAGGGACTACACTTGAAAACATATATCCATTATTTTGATATAAGTTTGTAATATCGTCAGCATCAGGATCAGTCACATCAGCTATTTGCTTTTCCAACAATACTGCATTGTATACATCTCCTTTAAATAATCCTAATTTTTGTTTTAGGTATTTATCCGTATAGATAGTGTTACCTGTAAACTCAATATCCCCTATGTAATACTTCTTTCCTTCTTTAATATCTACTTTTAACGAAATTGTCTTGTTCTCGTTAAAAATAGGATCACTTCCCTTGACTTTTACATCACGATATCCGTTTTCTTTATATGTCTCAGCTATTTTAGCTAAATCTTCTTCATACTTTTCTTTCACAAACTTGGAACGCTTAAACATTCTCAATGGATTTTTCAATCCTCTTTCCTTTGTGTTTTTCATTTTGTTACGAAGCTTTGATGACTTAAAACTTTCGTTACCAGTAAAATCAATATTAGAAACTTTAACTTTTTTTCCTTTATCAATATTAACAACTAAATTAATTTTTTCTTTCCCTGTAGAATCTTTTACCGAAACTGGGTTCAGATAAACCTTACTAGCTATATAACCTTCTTTTGCATACTTATTTTGCAAATAGTTTTTTGTTGTTGTCAACAAATTCTCAGTTACTTTAACTCCTTTAGTCAACTTATTTTCCTTGATAATTTCATCACGCTTAGATTTCTTTACCCCCGTGATTTTAACCTCATCCAAACTTGACAATTCTTTTACCTCTATATTTAAATAGATAGACTTCCCTTCTACTTTAGTTACATATATATTAACGTCACTAAATAAATTTGAGGTCCATAGTTTTTTAATTGCATTACTCGTTTTTTCACCTGGAATAATTACTTCCTGACCTTTTCTTAATCCAGAAAAAGTAATAACCGTTTGTTTATTAAGGCTTGTACTACCTGAAACTGTAATATCTTCAATTAAGTATTTTGTCCCTGAAACATAACTCCCAACTTGAGCGTACGTTTTAGCACTAAAAACCAAAAGAATTAATATTAAACTATAAAATATGTTTCTACTTAAGTTGTTCACTTGTTTTTCCAAATCGTCTTTCTCTATTTTGATAATTTAATACTGCCTTATACAGGTCTTCCTTTTTAAAATCTGGCCAAAGTACATCAGTAAAATATAATTCAGCATACGCTATTTGCCACAACAGAAAGTTACTTATGCGCTGCTCACCGCTTGTTCTTATAAGTAAATCTACGTCTGGTAAATTTCGCGTGTAAAGATGCTCATTAATAATTGAATCATCAATATTTTCTACAGAAATTATGTTATTTTTAACTTTCTCTGCAATTTCTTTTACTGTTTTAACAATTTCGTTTCTAGATCCATAACTCAACGCTAAAGTCAATACTAGTTTTCTATTATTTTTTGTTTTTTCTATTACTTCAGAGAGTTCTTTGTATGCTTTAGGAGGCAACTCTTCTAAATTACCAATTGCACATAATCTAATTTCATTTTCATGAAGTGTTTTGAATTCTTTTTTTAGTGAAGAAACCAATAACTTCATCAATTTATCTACTTCCTTCTTTGGTCTATTCCAATTTTCAGTAGAAAAAGCATATAATGTCAAATGTGTTATCTCTGATTTACCTGCCGCTTCAATAGTTTCACGAACAGCTTTCGCTCCTCTTTCATGACCTAAAACACGCAATAACCCTCTTTTTTTGGCCCATCTCCCGTTACCATCCATAATGATAGCAACATGCTTAGGCACATTTTTCATATCTATTTGCTCTAAAAAACTCATGATTTAATTTATATTACAGAAGCAAGGATTTTTACCAAATGTATAAGTTAATGTTACACCTGTAAAAACATACCAATCATTACTATTTGTATTTCCGAACTTTAATGACTCAAACTCTTCTTTATCTCTTACGGGGTTACTCCCATCAAGATCATCGGTGAATGTATAACGAGCTCCAATTTCTACAGCAAGAACAAACCGCTTTGTGATTGCAGACTTAATACCTACAGCCATTGGTATAGCTAGTGAATTATGAGAATTATACTTTTCAATTTTATTGTTTGGATTTAACACCAAGGCATTATAGTTAAAATAAGACAAGCCTGTAAATAAATAAGGAGTCGTTTTAATCGCATAATTATGTTGGTCATGCAAATCAAACTCCCAAAATGTAAATTCCATTCCAGCTGTGATTTCTTTTATTTCATTTTTAAAAGTTAAACCCCTTTGTTTCCTTCTTGGGTCAACTGATTTTGAATCATCACCAGTTATACTTGAATATATAGCTGATAACCTATAAGAATGCCTAGGACTTCTATTCCATTTATATACTCCCCCTATAGCAATATCATTCGGGTTTATATACTTTCCTGATCCAACATCAGCAATTGCATTTGATCCCCCAAGAAACAATCCAACTTCATGGATTTGTCCAAAAGAAAAATAGCAAGACAGTAATAATAAAATAGTTAAACGATACATAGTGTTCTTAAAAGTTTGCAAATATATAAAAATGACTCAGTCCACGCAATTAAACATGCTCACTATAAAACATCATTTATAACCTTTTATTGCTTTAGTTTCTATTATCTTCTCCCCACAATAGCTTATTACGAAGTGTATGCAAGAAACTCTCTCCTTTAGGTTCAATCATATTTATATTAAAATCAGCTTTTTGAATTATTAATTCTGTTCCGTTTTTAACTGTAATTATTCTAGAATCTAATGACACTAAATGCAAATCCTCCCTACCTCCAACAATCAACTTTATTTCTGTTTCCTCAGGAATTACCAAAGGTCTTGCATTAAGATTATGAGGTGCAATTGGTGTTAACACAAAACTATCTGAGTCTGGTACGACAACTGGCCCACCACAGCTCAAAGAATACCCCGTAGACCCTGTTGGTGAAGCTACTATTAAACCATCAGCCCAATATGATGTTAAATATTCATTATTTAAAAATGTCTGAACTTTAATCATCGATGTCGTATTTTTTCTACTTACCGCAATCTCATTTAAAGCAAAATTAAATTCTTCATCCAATCCTTCAATTTCTACTTTGCATGTCAGTTTTAATAAACTTCTTTCAGAAATATCATATTCTCCTTTGACGATTTCATCAATAGATGATTTTATTTTATCTTTTTGAATTGTAGCCAGAAACCCCATTCTCCCTGTATTAACTCCAACAATTGGAATACCAGAGTTTCTCACATAAGAAATTGACCTCAATATTGTTCCATCACCACCTATACTTATAAAAAAAGCAAAGGAATTATTTAAATCTTTGTACGAATTGAATGATTTATAATCTTTGCTAGAAATCTGTTTTATGTATTTTAATGCAGAAGACTCTATATAAACTGAAACATTATGAATATCTAATTGTTCCAAAACGATACTCACATACTCTTTTGGGAAATTATTTTTAAACCTTCCGTAAATTGCAACTTTCATCATAGCTATATATCCAAATATTTCTTCAAATAATTCGACCTATCTTTTAAATCTTGCACATAAGACTCTTCTTCATGCCCAGCAACAACTATATATCCATAACGAATAAACGTTTGAATAATATCTGACAATCCCGAGTTACTTATTTTCACTGTAATCTCCGCCTGATCATTTTCAAATTTTGACAAGAAAGCTCCTAATATCTTTGCATTATTAGACTCTACAATTTGAGAAATTTCACTAAACGAATATTCTTTCATTTCTTTTCTTACAATCAAAATCGATCCTGGCTCGAAAAAGAATGGTGTTTGATCAAACAAACCAATTATATCCTTCAATTCATAATACCCCACATATACCCCTTCATTCATTACTGGCATTACATTTGTTGAATTTTGAGCAAATGCCTCTAGTACATCTAACCAGTTTGTAGTATCGTTTACGAAAAAAAATTCCACAGCGTATTGGCAATCTTTTATGGCTATTTCTGAATCAAAACAATGAGTATCATTTTCAGATATACAGCCTAAAAAATCTTCTCCTAAACATATAGGTATATGAGAATAAGTAAGATTATTAAACATCTGTTGAATCAAACGAATTTTCTGATTAACCTCAACAGGTTTAATGTCATTTATAATGAGTTCACTTAGATTCATTAGTTATAATTTTATAATGCAAATTAACTAATTTATAGGAATAAGCATTAAATTTGTCGCTCAATTTTTCAACCATGACAAAGTTAAGCGTAAACATAAATAAAATTGCAACTCTTAGAAATTCTAGAGGCGGGAACACACCAAACTTACTACACGTAGCAAGTGACATCGAAGGTTTTGGCGCAGAAGGAATTACCATACATCCAAGGCCTGATGAAAGACATATCAAATACCAAGATGCGCGAGATTTAACTAAAATTATAACTACTGAATTTAACATAGAAGGAAACCCAAACGAAAAATTCATACAATTAGTTTTAGATACAAAACCAACTCAAGTTACTCTAGTTCCGGATGCCATAAATGCAATTACTTCAAACGCTGGCTGGGACACGATCAAACACCATAGCTTCCTGACAGAGGTTATTACAGAATTTAGACGAAACAATATCAGAACTTCTGTTTTTGTTGACCCTACTTTAAAAATGATTGAAGGCGCAAAAAATATTAATACAGACAGGATAGAATTATATACGGAAGAATTTGCTAGTCAATTCACCAAAGGGAACCCGGAAGCTATTAAACCATATACTGAATGCGCCCTTTTTGCCAATGAGTTAAACATAGGAGTAAATGCAGGACATGATTTAAGCTTAGATAATATCAAGTTTTTCAAAGAAAATATTCCCGGATTACTTGAAGTTTCCATCGGTCATGCCTTAATTTCTGAATCTATTTATTTAGGAATTGAAAATGTAATTAATATGTACTTAAACAAACTAAAAGGATAACTATATATGGAAGTACTTCATTCTAAAATTTTAGGCTCAGGACAACCGTTTTTAATCCTTCATGGATTCCTTGGAATGTCTGACAATTGGAAAACACTAGGAAACAAATACGCTGAAAATTTTGAAGTTCATTTAATTGATCAACGTAATCACGGAAGAAGTTTTCACTCGGAAGAATTTTCATACAACTTAATGGTTAACGATTTAAAAAAATACATTGATTTCCATAACCTTGAAGGTTGTATTTTACTTGGTCACTCTATGGGAGGGAAAACGGCTATGCAATTTGCGTTAGCTTACCCAGAATTAATTCAAAAATTAATTATTGCTGATATTGCACCAAAAACCTATCCTGCTCATCACCAATATATATTAAAAGCTCTATCAGAAGTTGATTTCACTATTCAAAAATCAAGAAAAGAAATAGAAGTAATTTTAAGCAATTACATTCCAGAATCAGGCGTTATTCAATTTTTGATGAAAAACATTTATCGAAAAAATAAAATGGAATTAGCATACCGTTTTAACCTACCTATACTCTTAAAAAAATACAATGAAGTTGTTATTTCATTTAAATCTAATAGCGCGTTTAACAAACCAACATTATTTTTAAAAGGCAGCAACTCAAACTATATTACTCCAGGTGATTTAGTAACAATTGAACGTAATTTCACTAATGCATCTGTTGAAGAAATAACCAATTCCGGTCACTGGTTACATGCCGAGCAACCACAAGAATTTTACAAAAAAACTATTAAATTTTGTTAAATTATTTGTATTATTGCTATGCATACACAGTATGTGCAACAAATTAACTTAATCAGAAATCAAATCTTTATTATGAAAAAACTTTTATCTTTTGCTTTGTTTTTTCTTGCAGGATCTACCCTCTATGCCGGTGGTTACAGGGTATCTATTCAAGGACAAAAACAATTAGCCATGGGACACACAGGTGTTGCTGTCATTAGTAGTGCAGAATCAGTATTCTTCAACCCAGCTAGTATTTCGTTTTTAGACGGTAAAATGAATTTCTCCCTTGGCGTATCTGGAATTATAGCAGAAACAAAGTATGAAAATAAAGAATTCGGTGACACATATAGTACTGAGAGTGGTCTTGCAACTCCTTTTAACTTTTATGCTACATACAAAGCTAATGACTGGTTGTCATTTGGGTTAGGAGTTTACACACCATATGGTAGTTCAGTAGAATGGGAAAAAGACTGGTCGGGCTCACATTTAGTTAACGACATCGACTTAAAAGCTATTTTTGTACAACCAACAGTTGCTGTTAAGATTAGTGATAAATTTAGTATTGGTGGTGGTCCAATTTATGTAAATGGATCTGTGAATTTTAATAAAAACTTAAATAGATCTTTAGTAGATGTTGACGGAGACAGAACTAATGTTACTGTTGAACAAAAAAACATTTCTGCTTGGGGGTACACATTAGGAGTAATGATTAAACCAATTGAAAAATTAAACATTGGATTTAACTACAGATCAAAAGTAATCGTGAAAGCCGAAAATGGTGATGCTGACTTTGAAAACGTACCAACAAACCTTCCTAACAATCTTGCTGACGGTAAATTTGACGCAGAACTACCTTTACCTGCTGAAATCACAATGGGACTTTCTTATAAGTTTTGTGATAAATTTTTATTTGCCTTTGACTACAACTTTGCACAATGGAGCGAATATGAAGCATTGGTTGTTAAGTTTGATAACGATGCAGGTGTATCTACTAGCCCAAGAAACTACAAAGATGCAGAAACATTTAGGTTTGGACTTCAATATGAAGCAACAAAAAAAATAACAGTCAGAACCGGAATTTACTTTGATGAATCTCCTGTTCGAGATGGGTATTTTGCACCTGAAACTCCACGTAACGACTCTACAGGATACACTGCAGGACTATCTTACAAAATAAATGAAAAGCTATCAATTGACGCTTCATTTCTGTATTTACATTTTGAAGAAATTGACAATTCATATGATCATTACCAAGAAAGTGGGCAAAACGTATCGTTTAAAGGAACATACAAATCAACTGTAATTGCCCCAGGTATAGGATTATCATATAAATTATAAGATTTTTAAAACAACGAAAATATGAAAAATATAAAATATATAGCAATCATAGCTTTGGGCTTAGTGGCCTGTGAACCTGAATTAGACAACTCAATAGAAGATGCTGGGTTTTACTCAGCTGGAGATGCAGATTTTAGCAAATTTGTATCCGTAGGAAACTCACTTACTGCCGGTTATGCTGATGGAACAGTATACCTAGAAGGTCAAAAATACTCGTACCCTAATATATTAGCTGAAAAATTCAGTCATGTTGGTGGTGGAATATTTACCCAACCATTAGTAAACGACAATATAGGTGGACTAATACTAAACGGAACCCAAATCCCTAGTTTTGATACAAGGCTAGTACTTACTGGGAATCCATTAGCCCCAGACAACTTAGTTGGAACTCCCACTACAGAAGTTAGTAATATCTTAACTGGACCATTCAATAACGTTTCTGCTCCTGGAGCAAAATCATTTCATTTATTATCTGATTCCTACGGAAATATTTCTGGAGTACCTACTGCTACCGCAAACCCATACTTTGTAAGAATGGCCTCTAGTCCATCCGCTACAATGCTTGGCGATGCAGTTGCTCAAAACCCAACATTCTTTTCACTCTGGATTGGTAACAATGATATTTTATCATTTGCTACCTCAGGTGGAATTGGAGTTGACCAATTAGGAAACAGCACAAACTTAAGTTTGTACGGTCCAAATGATATTACCGATCCTACATTATTTCACGGGACTTATGATGCACTATTAAATGGCTTAACTGCAAATGGAGCAAAAGGAATAGTAATGAATTTACCAAGTGTAACTTCAATACCATTTTTCACATATGTAGACCACAATCCGGTCCCTTTAGACGCTGCAACTGCAGGTTTTTTAAATAGCGCAAGTGCTTACGGTGCTTATAACGCAGGGATTCAAGGTGCATTTGCTTATTTAGTTGCTAACACACCTCTTACGCAAGGAATGGCTGATGCTGAAATTGCAAAAAGAACTATTGTCTTTTCTGAATCCGCTAACAATGCCCTTGTAATTATGGACGAAAGCTTAACTGACTTAACAGGAATAAATCCTAACTTAATTAGTATGAGGCAAGCTACTGCTGCAGATCTTATTCTTTTAACTACAGGTCCTTTAATAGGAACTTTGGCTGTAGCTGGAGACCCAACAACAACAATTGGCGTTGCAGTACCATTAAATGACAGCCAAGTATTAACCGAAAATGAAGTTTCAATGGTTGTAAACGCTCAAACAGCATATAACAATTCAATTAGTACGCTTGCAGCTGCTAATGATGATGTTATTTTGGTTGACGTTAAAACAGCTATGGAACAATTAGCAAACGGAGGATTATCATCTAATGGCGTAACGATTACTGATGATTACGCTACAGGTGGAGGATTCTCCTTAGATGGTGTACACCCTACCGCTAGAGGATATGCATTCATAGCTAATATAATCCTTGAGAGAATTAATACAGAGTTTAACGCAACAATACCTGTTACCAACACAGGTTACTACCCAACAACATATATTGAATAATTTCACATAAAAAGTATACCACAAAAAAAACCTTGCCAATTTGGCAAGGTTTTTTTTGTGGTATACTTTTAGCTTATACTAGCTACAAACAACACAGAATGAATTACATATTAAAAATTATACTTAGTGCTATTGCAGTTTTTGTTTTAGCAAGTATACTACCAGGAATTACAATTGAAAGCTACTTAACGGCAATACTAGTTGCTATAGTACTTGGATTCCTCAATACTTTAGTTCGCCCAATATTAATCTTTTTTACAATTCCCCTCACAATTATAACATTAGGCTTGTTTTTATTCATCATCAATGCTTTTATAGTACTAATAGCAGGGTACTTCATAAGTGGATTTACAGTAACTAGTATATTCTGGGCTCTATTATTCAGTATTCTACTCTCTATCCTACAATCAATACTTCATAAAGTTTTAAAAGAGAATAAAAAATAACTTAAAAAAACAGATCTATAAATCCAATCAATCAAACCGCTGGTGGCTGCAAAAAATTTGCAAGCTTATAAAAATGTGCTATTTTTGCACACTTAAATTTACTATTTCAAATAGATTAATATGAATATCACAAGAGAAAACATTGACGCACTTAATGCAGTTGTAACTGTTGCAATTGAAAAAAACGATTACACAGAAAAAGTAGAGAAAGTGCTTACAGACTACCGTAAAAAAGCAAACATACCTGGTTTTCGTAAAGGCCAAGTCCCAATGGGAATGGTTAAAAAGCAATACGGAAAATCAGTTTTAGTTGATGAAGTAAATAAATTATTACAAGAAAACCTAAACAAGTATCTTACCGAAGAAAAACTTGATTTACTAGGAAACCCTTTACCAAGAGGACAAGAAGATTTAAACTGGGATGCAGAAAATTTTTCTTTTCAATTTGAACTAGGTTTAGCTCCAACTTTTGATGTAAACTTAAAAAACGAAAAAGCAATTACACAATATAACATTATTGCTGACGAAAAAACTATTAATGATCAAATTGAAAACATCAGAAAACAATACGGTAAAATAATTGCTACTACAGAAATTACTGAGGAAACAGAAATTACTGGAGTTTTCAAAAATGAAGAGAAAGCAATTGAAAACACCACCACTGTTAGCTTAGATAAAATTAAAGGTAAAACAAATACTGGTAAATTTTTAAAAGCGAAATCTGGAGATACTCTTACTTTTAAAACTAAGGGGCTTTTTAATGAAGAGCATGACTTAGTGAATGCTTTAAAAGTAAGCAATGAAGATGCTAAAGGATTAGAAATTGAAGTTTCTTTTGAAATCACAGAAACAAACAATAGAGAATTATCTGACATGGATCAGGAATTTTTTGACAAGTTATTTGGTAAGGATATAGTTACTTCAGAAGATGAATTAAAAGCACGCTTACAGGAAGATGCTCAAAAACAATTTGCTCAACAGGCTGATCAACGTTTATTAAATGATGTTACTGAGCACTTAGTTGAGAACACATCATTTGACCTCCCTCAAACATTCTTAGAGAAGTGGATGCAAACTTCAGGAGAAAACCCTCTAACTGAAGAACAAGCTAAAGAAGAATATGCTAAGTCTGAAAAAGCGTTACGTTACCAGTTAATTGAAGGGAAATTATTACAAGAAAATGACATCAAAGTTCAATTTGAGGACTTAAAAGCTCATACCGTTGAAATGGTAAGAGCACAGATGGCTCAATTTGGCCAAGCCAACCCTTCTGATGAAGAATTAGACGGTATTGTTGCTAGGGTTTTATCTAACCAAGATGAAGCAAGAAAGTTAGGAGAACAACTAGTTAGCCAAAAGTTATTAGCTTTTTATAAAGACAATGTAAATTTAAAAGTAAAAGAATTGAACTATGAAGAGTTCATTAAGGAAGTTTACAACTAAAAAATATAAAGAAAATTAAGTATCTTTAAGGCGTTAAACTTTTCTGTTTGACGCTTTTTTGTTTAAATTGATAAAAATTATACTTCAATATGGATTACGGTAAAGAATTTGAAAAATACGCTACTAAGCACCACGGAATAAACAGCATGCATTACGACAAAATATTGAGTAGCATGTACCCACAAGGCATGACCCCAAATATTGTTGAAGAAAGACAAATGAATGTTGCTATTTTTGATGTATTCTCTCGTTTGATGATGGACAGAATTATCTTTTTAGGAACTGGTATAAATGACCAAGTTGCGAATGTTGTTCAAGCTCAATTATTATTTTTAGAAAGTATTGATGCCTCTAAAGATATTCAAATTTATATTAATTCTCCAGGTGGAGGTGTTTATGCTGGACTTGGTATTTACGACACTATGCAATTCATTAAACCTGATGTTGCAACAATTTGCACAGGTATGGCAGCATCAATGGGAGCTGTATTATTATGTGCTGGAGCACCTGGAAAAAGATCTGGACTGACTCACTCTAGAGTTATGATTCACCAACCATTAGGAGGAGCACAAGGACAGGCTAGTGATATTGAAATTACAGCTAGAGAAATACTTACATTAAAGAAAGAGTTATACGACATCATTGCAAAACATTCTGGTCAATCATACGACAAGGTTTACAATGACTCTGATAGAGATTATTGGATGAGAGCTGATAAAGCTAAAGAATACGGAATGATTGATGAAATATTAGCTAGATAAAAATAAAGACGATGGCGAAAGAAGAATTATCATGCTCATTTTGTGGAAGAAAAAAACCAGAAACAAGTTTATTAATAGCTGGTTTAGACGCACATATTTGCGACCAATGTATTGAACAAGCACACGGAATTGTTTTAGAAGAAGCTGCTGAAAACAATGACGATGCACTATCTGCAGAACTAAGTTTAAGAAAACCTAAAGATATCAAAGCCTTTCTTGACGAATATATTATTGGTCAGGAATTTAGTAAAAAGGTGATTTCTGTTGCTGTTTACAATCATTACAAGAGGTTATTACAACCTCCAAGTGATGATGATATTGAAATACAGAAAAGTAATATTGTAATGGTTGGACAAACTGGTACAGGAAAAACATTAATGGCAAAAACAATTGCTAAAATGTTAAACATTCCTTTAGCTATTGTTGATGCAACCGTACTTACTGAAGCAGGATATGTAGGTGAAGATGTAGAAACTATTCTTACTCGATTATTACAAGCAGCTGATTACAATTTAGAAAAAGCTGAAAAAGGAATTGTTTTTATCGATGAAATAGATAAAATTGCTAGAAAAAGTGATAATCCATCTATAACTAGAGATGTTTCTGGAGAAGGGGTTCAACAGGCTTTATTAAAACTTTTAGAAGGAACTGTTGTTAACGTTCCCCCAAAAGGAGGAAGAAAGCATCCTGATCAGAAGTTCATTGAAGTGAATACTGAAAATATTCTATTCATTGCAGGTGGCGCGTTTGACGGTATTGAAAGAGCAATCACAAAAAGATTAAACATGCAGGCTGTTGGATATAGCGCTTCGAAAGATGATGACAAAATCGACGAAGACAACTTACTTCAATATATCATCCCTAAAGATTTAAAAGATTTTGGATTAATCCCTGAAATTATTGGTAGATTACCTGTATTAACATACATGGATCCTTTAGATACTAAAACACTTAGAGCTATTCTAACAGAACCAAAAAACGCCATTATAAAGCAATATAAAAAATTGTTTGAGATGGATGATGTGAAATTTGAGATTAAGGATGATGCTTTAGAATATATTGTTGAAAAAGCAATTGAATATAAATTAGGAGCAAGAGGTTTACGATCTTTATGCGAATCCATTTTAACAGATGCAATGTTCGAGTTACCGAGTGCAGAAGACAAATATTTAATAGTTGACAAAGCTTACGCTGATAAGAAATTAACTAAATCAAAATTAAGCAAGCTAAAAGCAGTATCTTAATTATTACATTAATATCCAAATGTCATTACTATTAAGTATTCTTTTTAGTGATGACATTTTTTTTTAAATATGGCAAACAATAATCCCATTGGTGTTTTTGATTCAGGAATAGGTGGAATTTCTATATGGAAAGAGATTCATCAGCTACTCCCCAATGAGAATAGCATATATTTAGCAGACAGTATCAATGCTCCATATGGACAAAAAAGTAAGCAAGAAATTATTGACTTATGCTTTAAAAACACTGAGTTACTGATTAAAAAAGGGTGTAAATTAATTGTTGTCGCATGTAATACCGCTACCACCAATGCAATAAAGCAACTTAGAAACAACTACAGCACTCCTTTCATTGGAATTGAACCAGCAATTAAGCCTGCAGCCCTGAATTCTAAAACTAAATCAATTGGTATATTAGCTACCAAAGGAACACTGTCTAGTAAACTATTTCACAACACTTCAGAGTTATATTCCGAAAACATTAAGATCATAGAACAAGTAGGTTTTGGCTTAGTAGAATTAATTGAATCAGGAAATATCAACTCCGAAGAAATGACTAACTTATTAACTAAGTACCTAACACCAATGATTAAAGAAAACATTGATCATTTAGTATTAGGATGCTCTCATTATCCTTTTTTAATACCAAAGTTAGAAAAAATACTTCCAAAAAACATTTCAATAATCGATTCTGGAAAAGCTGTTGCTAAACAAGTAGAAAGTATACTTAGTATACAAAATACTTTCAGTTCAGATAAAAGCTCTATAAACGAGTTTTACACAAATAGTACCACTGACGTTATTAGAACTATATTAAATAATGATTACCCTATTTCAAAATTAGATTTTTAAATCATTATTTAAATAATATGCACCAAAAAAGGGCTGTGATTTTATCACAGCCCTTTTTTGGTGTTATAAACAAAATTCAACTTATGGCTGAACCATTACACATTCTTCTTCGACAAGTATTTGATTTTTAAATGCTTCTATCTTATCTTTCTTTACTTCACAGTAACGTTTTTTACAACTCCATCCGCTTCTACCACATGATGCAAACATAACTGAAACTACTGCTACTAATACGATACTTTTTTTCATCTTATTTTATATTTAAAATAACCCCCAAGATTATTATATTGATTAATTACTATGTAAATATATATCAAATAGCTATAACTATAAAACCAAAAAAATCACATAAGTAACTGTACTAAAGCTTTTTACAATCAATAGATTACGTTATTATCAATAAATACAAAAAAAAAATAAGAATAACTTAATTAACAAATACTATATCTAGAGTATTCGTTATTTTTAAGCAAAACTGACGAAATACACATAATATCGACGAAATACATTGTCAGATACTACTTTTCGACAAGTTGTTATTCTCGCATAATAAAATTCGATTAAAAACAACAAAAACCTAAATAAACACATTCTAAAATCGACTCTTTTACATCAAATCACTTCAAAGAAAGACAGTGTAAATAAAAAAGCTACCCAATAAATGGGTAGCTTTCTTATTAAAATTATGAATTAGAAAAATAAATTATTAGTCAACTATAACAAATTCTATTCTTCTATTAATTTCATGCTCTTCTTCAGAACATTCTTTTGAATGACAATCAATTATTGTTTGTGACTCCCCAAAACCTTCAGATATTAGTCGATCAACTTTAATCCCTTTAGAAATTAAATATTTCATTGTAGATGCGGCTCTTCTTTTTGATAACGATAAGTTATATGTTGCAGTACCTCTGATGTCAGTATGCGCATTTACCTCTATTCTCATCGTAGGGTTTTCCTCTAATACCGCGACAATTTTATCCAACGACATTCTAGATGCTTGTTTTATATTTGCTTTATTAAAAGCAAAATAAATATTTTCAATTTTAATCATTGACTTTCCATCAACCTCTACAATTTCTGGTGCAGTTTGCTCTAAATTCACATCTACTTTAAACACACGTTCTGTTGCCGAATTTGTCGGTAATTCTATAACACGATCATTATACCCTTCCTTTTTTATTTTTATTGTATACACCTCATAAGGATCTACATAGGTAGAAAACTCACCTGACTTATTTGTTTTCACAGGAATAATATTACCATCAATATCTATTATTTCTACTTCAGCATCTGTTATGATAGTTTTTGTTAATTCATCCCTAACAATACCTTTAATAGATTGTTTATTATATTTCAATCTTAATTTATACACATCAGATCCTCCCATACCATCAGCTTTTGCGGAAGTTACATAACCACGTTGCTCATTAGCTAATATAAATGCATAATCATCTTCTGGACTGTTAATTGATGCCCCTAAATTTAGAGGTCTAACAAATTTTCCTTTTACATTTCTAGCTCTGAATACATCTAACCCCCCCATTGTGTTATGACCATCTGAAGCAAAATAAAAATACTTCCCTTTTTCATCTACAAAAGGAGTGCGCTCATTACTTGAGGTATTCACATTATCTCCAAGATTTACTGGGCTACCAATTGTATTATCATTGTTCACATTAACCGAATACAAGTCATATCCACCAAAACCTCCAGGCATATCAGAAGCAAAATATAATGTTTTACCATCCTCAGATAAATACGGATTCTCTACTGAATAATCCTCGCTATTAAAATGAATTTTTTCTTCACCTAACCACTGACCATTACCTACAGGATCTTTAGCTCTGTAAAGCTGGTAATTTCTCTTATCACCTAATATACTTCTAGTATAATAAACTGTTTTCTGATCTGGAGAAAAAGTAATAGTCCCTTCATTATCATTCGTATTTAAAACTCTAGAATATCCTAATGGCCTATCAAGATCTCCTGTCTTTTTTATAGTCGCACAATATATTTGAAAATGAGGTTCTCCGGTTAAAGGATCTTTAGTCCCACCTAAGCCCCCAACCTTTTTAGCTGATATTATAATATATTTCTGTTTAAAAAAACCAGACCCATATTCATGCTCTTTACTATTCACTCCTGTATCGGTAACAATAAAATCAAAATTAGCAGTCAATACTTCAGACTTGGCACTTTCAGCCTCATTAATCACTTCTCCACTAGTTTCAATAATTTCTTGAGCTTGTATTGCAAAAGCAAACACAAAAAATAATACTGATAATAATAATTTTCTTTTCATTACAAATAATTTTTAAAACAACTTATTGGTTAATAGTTTTATTTAAGACAGCTAATGTATACTAAAAAACTCTGGTAACAAACTGACAACCAGCCAACAAAAGTTGCACTTCACACAAAAAAACAACTCAAAAGACTTTTTAATACATATATAACAAGGTAATGAGCAAAAACCCTATTTTTTCGCAAAATTCTTTTTTATAAACTATTTATTTGATAAAAATGAAAAAACACCGACAATCATATGATATCATCGGTGAAATACATTTTTTATCTACGATCAATTGTATAAAATCTAAAGTTTTTTTATTTTTTTAAGTTTAGGCTCTTTCAAATAGACACCATTAATATTATTCCCAGGGTAATGAGATACTGCATTAGTGTCAAAAATATTAACCCTTACTACCGAGACGTTATCTACAGCACATCTTATTATACATTTATACCACCCTGAATCTTGAATTTCTATTTTAGAGACCACCCCTTCTTGAGTTCCCAATATTACCCCCTCAGATAAGTCAAAAATCACCGGGTATCCTTCCAACCCTATTCGTAATCTAATAAAATCCATTTCATTCTTTTTTGCATAAATACTAAATTCATATTTACCTTCTAATAAACTAGTCGGCATATCTACCCTATGTTGGTTATTATCTGTATTAGCTATCAGCTTTACAATACTATCTCTAACCTCTTTAACGTCACTCTTTTCCTTTTCAAAAAAAGAATGGACCAATATCCACTTCTTAAAATCATTTGAAACAATTAAACCTTCCGAATCTAAAATATTTATATCTTGTTTATCCTTAAACTCTTTCTTCTTATGGTGAAGAACACTGTCATTAATTTTATTTTTCTGCAAACTATCCTGAATAACTTTTTCTATTCTGTTTTTTTCAGTATCAAATCTTAATTTAACACGTTCCTCTATTTCTTTAGCTTTTTTAAAAGAGAAAGTAGCATAATATTCGATATTTTGTCGCAAAGTAACACTATCTATCTTATACTTCTCATATATATAAATATCTGCTTGAACATTGTTATCTTTAAGAATTTTATAACTTTTACTTTTTGCAGCCTTAAGTAAATTTATGTCATATAATATCTCCTCCATCATTGGCTGATCTATTAATTTATTAGGTTCTGGAGCTTTAAAACTCTTATCACAAGAAACTATTATTAACAATAAAATTAACAAAAACCTTTTCATAACTATCTATTAAACGTTAATCGCATCCCTTTCTTTATCTCGTAGAATTTGAAATTCTTATATACTAAATTTCCATTCACAAATGTGTGTGATATTCTTGACTTAAAAGTATTCCCTTCAAAAGGAGACCATCCACATTTATAAAAAATATTATCCTCCGTAACTGTCCATGGTTTATTTAAATCCACTAAAACTATATCAGCAAAATAACCTTCTTTGATGTACCCTCGCTTATCTACGTTAAACAACTTAGCAGGGTTATGACACATTTTCTCTACTATTTTTTCTAATCCAATCCTTCCATTGTGATATGCTTCAAGCATGCTAACCAAAGCATGTTGTACTAATGGTCCTCCAGATGGAGCTTTTGTATACACTCCTTCTTTTTCTTCTTTAGTATGAGGAGCATGATCAGTTGCTATAACATCAATTCTATCATCTAATAACGCTTCCCACAACCCATCTTGGTCTTTTTGCGTTTTTACAGCTGGATTCCATTTGATTAAAGTTCCTTTTTCATCATAATCTTTATCCGTAAACCATAAATGATGCACACATACTTCTGCGGTAATTTTCTTTTCTTCTAATGGAATCTTGTTCGTAAAAAGATTAGTTTCTTTTGCTGTAGACAAATGAAATACATGCAATCTTGCTCCAGTTTTCTTTGCTAACTCAATCGCTTTTGAAGAGGATAGGTAACAAGCTTCTTCGCTTCTGATTATCGGATGATATTTCATAGGAATATCATCACCAAACTCTGCTTTATGTTTCTCTAAATTTTTCCTTACCGTGCCTTCATCTTCACAATGTACAGCTATCAACATATCAGTACTAGAAAATATTTTTTCTAACACTTCTTCATTATCAACCAACATGTTTCCTGTTGAAGAACCTAAAAATAGTTTTATTGCAGCTACATTAGACGAATCTACTTTCATTATCTCATCCAAATTATCATTTGTTCCACCAAACATAAATGAATAATTTGCATAGGATGATGCTCTTGCTATTTTAAATTTATTATTTAATTCCTCAATAGTTGTTGTTTGAGGATTCGTGTTTGGCATTTCAATAAAAGAAGTAATTCCTCCTGATACTGCTGCTCTTGATTCTGTTTCAATTGTAGCTTTATGTGTTAATCCTGGTTCTCTAAAATGCACTTGATCATCTATTACTCCGGGTAATAAATATTTTCCTTCCGCATCATAAACATTTACATCAGGAGATTTTGCACTAATTTGTTCAGCAACTTCAACAATATACTTCCCTTCTATATACACATCACCATGAAAAATTTTATTTTCATTAACGATATTTGCATTCTTAATCAACACTTTATTCATAACTCTTAAGTTTATTCCCACGAATGGGATTAACATTACTTTTTTTCAATATACATCACAGTATTAATTTATTTTTTAATACCCCATTTTGACTTTTCTATTTACTAAACAAGCTTTTTATTTTCATTAAAACTACTCCAAATACAGCTTCAGAGATAATTGAACTATCCATTTTTGAAATCCCTTTAGTTCTATCAGTAAAAATTACTGGTACTTCTTCAATTCTAAAACCTTTTATATGAGCTTTAAACTTCATTTCTATTTGAAAGGCATAACCAATAAATTGAATTTTATCAAAGTCAATTGATTCTAAAACTTTTCGCTTATAGCATATGAACCCAGCTGTTGCATCACTAATATTCATCCGGGTAATAATTTGAACATATTTAGATGCAAAATAAGACATCAATACTCTATTCATTGGCCAATTGACCACATTAACCCCAGATTTATATCTTGAACCAATTGATAAATCAGCACCATTTTCATGACACATTTTATATAATCTAAATAAATCATTTGGGTTATGAGAAAAATCCGAATCCATCTCGCAAATATATTCATACTCACGTTCAAGCGCCCATCTAAAACCGTGAATATAAGCAGTACCTAGACCTTCCTTTCCTTTTCTATTTTCAAGAAATAGCCTTTCAGGATACTCTTTTTGTAATTCTGTAACTTTTTGAGCTGTTTTGTCTGGAGAATTATCATCTACAACAAGAATCTCAACATCAGAAGACACTTCAAAAGTAGCTTTGATAATTGCCTCAATATTTTCAATTTCATTATATGTAGGTATAACAACTAGCGTATCTCTCATATTGAGGGTAAAAGTAATCTTTTAAATTTTTAATTTTATTAATATTTTCTAAAATTGTA